>ERZ1034713.102-NODE-102-length-54242-cov-6.081440_pt1 | contig 54242 bp, 39 predicted proteins | sample MGYA00520692_ERZ1034713 | MGnify/ENA primary metagenome ERZ1034713 (study PRJEB33766, sample SAMN09781717) | gut metagenome | biome: gut microbiome | host: Homo sapiens | place: Madagascar | study: EMG produced TPA metagenomics assembly of the PRJNA485056 data set... | reverse complement strand
CTCCAGCCTCCTCCCTTGTGATTCTCTATATATAATAACGCTTGACATTTTCCAAATGATTAAAGGCTTCATTAATTTTTGCAAAAAATTTTGAAAACTGTAAATTTACTATCAATTTTTTATACCGACACACCCTCCAGGTGTGCCCAAAACTGAATAAAACTTGAAACGAACTGTTGTAAAAATCGAACATTTTACAGCAGTTTTTTTGTACCCAAAAGAGAGAAATGAAGTGTCAGAAATGGCAAATCGAAACCGCACCAATCCAGTGCAATTTTATCTCAGCGATGATGAGCAGTACATCCTCAACACCAAATTCAAAGCATCCGGCATGAAGAGTATGTCTGCTTTCCTGCGCAAGCAGATCTTATATGGATATGTGTATGATGTCGATGTGGATAAGCTGCGAGCCGAGTATCAGTCATTGGAAACGCAGAAAAAAGAACTGACCGCAACCTACAAGAACTGTGAAAAAGAGGTGCGGGCATTAAACCGAAAACTTGAAAATCTGAACCAATACCTCGGACGGACACAAACTAATCCAGTGCAGGAACAATTTAAGAAAAAGAATAATCCTATCTTGTAGCTTGTTAATAATGAAACCGTGTATTATACTTAACTTATTATCACAAACACTTAGGAGATACTATGGCAAAAACAGACTATAAGTCAACTGATGCCTTAATGCGGCATCTTAGAAATAACGGAATTTCTATCTCAGGGACTTCACAAAAGCAGCAACTGATCAATACCGGATATTTTCATGGTTATAAGGGATACCGCTTTTTTGTGTCATCCTCAAACCGCCTTCCATTTACCTCATACAATGAGATTAACGCAACCATACAATATGACACAAAACTAAAGTCTCTTTTATATGGAAAAATGATGTTTATTGAAACTGCCCTTAAAAATATTGCATTAAACACAATTATGACAGAAATAGATTCAAGCAGTGTCTATGATATGTATGATAAAGCAATCAGCAGTTACAAAAATGCTCCGGCTGGAACTCGCGAAGATATAAAAAAGAAATACCAAAATAACAAACTGAATCTCCAAGGTTCCATACAAAATGCCATAGCCGCTGCATACCGCAAAGAGAACCCTAAAATCACCCATTTTTATAATAATGTCAACTATAATGAGGTTCCAATTTGGGCAATTTTCGAAATTCTTACTATGGGCGATTTTGGTTATCTACTTTCCTGTCTGACTATTGATATGCGTGAAAAAGTATCCCGTTCAATCGGCATAAATCTATCCAGTGATACCTATCGGGAATTGCTTTATAAATATGTATATGCCTTAAAGGATCTGAGAAATGCTATTGCCCATAATGATGTAGTATACGATACCCGTTTCAAAAAAATGGATCCATCCAGACCAATGAAGCAGTGTCTGATTTTAGAAATGGGAATGCCTTACATAAATTTCAAAACTATTGGTGACTATATTATTCTCATTTGTTATTACTTGAAATTACTGAAAGTTTCTAAAACTGAGATTAAATCATTTATTCGAGACTTTGAAAAGATCACACGAGAATACGAAGCATCCGTAAACCCGAATGTTTCAGCTATTACCATTCATCCCGATTTGTTTTCTCGACTGGGCATCTTGAAAAATGCCATATAATGCTTGCATATTTCACTTGTATATAGTATATTATAGATAGCAATTGGGGTATGTGTTTGCGGACACATACTTGGAGGAGTCGGAGTAATCCGGCTCCTCTTTAATTTTCAACAAAAAGATACCTGCCTGGCAAGATTTTTTCACTGTCCTTTATGTGTGATCCATAATATCGCCTTTCTCGAACACATCGAATCAGCCCTTCAAAACGTCATAATAAAAATCCGTTTTAGAAGTATAAAAAAAAGACCACTCACTTTCAATTTTTCTTGAAAATGAACGGTCTTTCACATTTATTTTATTCTGTTGAATGATAAAAATATTACTTTTCTTTTGATATGTTTCCGAAGCCGCAGTCCAATTTACAAATCTGTCCGATGTAGTGCAACTATTGTCTCTATATGCACGGTATTTGGGAACATATCCACACATTGAATCTTATCCACCTTATACCCCCGCGCCAGCAGCACCTCCAGATCCCGCGCCAGGCTCGTCGGCTTACACGAAATATAAATCATATGGTCCACGCCATAATTAATAATTTTTTCCAAAGCCTTCGGATGGATGCCATCTCTTGGTGGATCAAGCACAATATAATCCGGCCGCTCTTCAATCGTATCGAGCACTTTTAAGACATCACCTGCCAGAAATTCACAATTATCCAGATGATTGAGCGCCGCATTCTCTTTTGCCGCCTCCACAGCTTCCTCGATGATCTCCACACCCACAACTTTTTTGCAGACCGGAGCAAGCATCTGCGCGATCGTACCGGTACCGCTGTAAAGATCATAAACCGTCTTATCTGTCAGCATATCCGGATTATCCCCAAGGATAAATTCGCGTGCTGTGGAATAAAGTACTTCTGCTCCAAGCGAGTTCGTTTGGAAGAAAGAAAATGGTGAAATCTGAAAACGCAGTCCCAGCAGTTCCTCATAGAAATAGTCCTGACCCGAAAGTACTTTTGTTCCTTCGTTTTTTACAACATCTGCCACACTGTCATTTTTTGTGTGGAGTACGCCTTTTAAGGTTCCTTCCAGCGAGAGTGCCAGAAGTGTATCTTTCCAGCCGTCCAAAAGCAGCTTTTCTTTTTCCTCACTTACCGTTCCGGCATGCGGACATTTGCCCTGCTTTTCGAGCAGTGCAGCCTCTATCTTTGCGCGTTCGTCCGGCTCCTGTACCGGCGCATTACTCCATTCCTGTGTTGTGGTGATCAAGTCCACAAGTATCTCTCCGGTCTTTACTGCTTTTCGCACAAGAAGATGACGAAGGTATCCAGTATGGCGAAGGCGGTGATAGAAAGAAATGCCCTGTTCTCTGAAATAGGAAAGTGTTGCCATAAGAATGGCACGGAAATCTCCGTCTACAATCCGACAGTCCTCCACCGTTACAATATCATAAAAACTGCCTCGCTTATGCATACCGAGTGCCAGCGGTCCATCTTTATATGCATCACCGAAGGAAAATTCCATCTTATTACGGTAAGCGAGCACACGCGGGCTGTGCTTAATTGGCAGGAACTCATACGCACATGCATCTCCAATGGCATTCTCCATCATGCCGCGCACCTGCTCCTCTTTGATTTTTATCTGCTCTTCATAAGGCAGGCTCTGGTAGGTACATCCGCCACACGCTCCGAAATGTGCACAGGTGTCTGCCGTCTCAAATGGTGACTTTTTTAATGTTTCAAGCAGCCTCGCCTCTGCCTTTCCTTTACGCACCTTGTTCACTGCAAAGGAAACTCTCTGACCCGGAATCGTATTTTTTACAATAATGCGTTCACCCTCATCCGTATAAACAATTCCTTTGTTTGGAAACTCCACATTTTTTACTGTTCCTTCTGCAACCTGACCTTTTTTCATCTATCTTTGCTCCTGCTTTCTCTCTTTTTATATGTTTATATGCGTGAAAAAAGGGACTACCTCCAAGCAGCAGTCCCCGATAAAATATTCTGTAATATATCTGATGATACATTTCAAAAATTACTCTGCGTCCTCTGCAGTGTCATTCTTTGTGGCTGCAGCAGGCTCATCATCTTCATCTTCGAAGAAATCATTATCAAATTCATCTTCAAAATCGTCCTCGAAATCATCCAGATAATCCGGTGTAAAGAAACGATAAATTCCATAAATAGCTGCTGCAACTGCAACAACGATACCGATGATTGCAAATATGATTACGAACTTGGAAGGTTTCTTCTCTTCCTCTTCTTTTTTGATTAAATTGTTAAGCTTTGCAGCACTCAATACATCACTTACTTTTGCAGAACCTAAAATATCTTCCATTTTACTCATAGTAGGCACCTCTCCTTCTTAAGTTTTAAATTACCATTATTATAACATATGTTTTCCAGTTTTCCTATAAAAAATTATGATTTTAGGAAAAATAACTTTTAAATTTTTCTCAATTTCGCAAATGTGGCGAACATCTTCTTCGTGCCAACTTTGTCAAAATCTACGGTTACTTCATAATCTCTTCCTCCGGCAACGATCGATGTCACTTCACCTTCACCAAATTTCATATGGCGCACACGATCTCCCACTTCATAGGAAAGACCTCCTTTTTCTGTCGCACCACTGCCAAAATCACGCTGATTGCTTACTTTGGTATACACTGGTGCAGCCGGCTTTTTGCTTTTGAATGTCGAACCATATCCTTCTCCCACTTCACTGCTGTAGGTTGGTGTGTTGCGAAAGGCTTTGCGTGCTTTCTGGAATGAACTTTCTTCGACGGGTTCCTCATAACTTTTCGGCTCATAAATCTCTCCGGCGAGAAGCTGCGGTGGAATCTCCTTTACAAATCGCGATACTTTGCCATACTGTGTCTGCCCGCGGACCATACGCACTCTTGCAGAGGTAATCGTAAGATTTTTCATGGCACGCGTGATTCCCACATATGCAAGGCGGCGCTCCTCCTCAATTTCCGCATCTGCATTGTCACTGACGATCGACATGTAACTTGGAAAAAGCCCATCCTCCATGCCTGCCAGATAAACATTCGGGAATTCCAGTCCCTTAGCACTGTGCAATGTCATGAGCACCACATAGTCGCTGTCCGCATCCAGGCTGTCAATATCTGCCACAAGTGCGACTTCCTCAAGAAATCCATCCAGTGTCGGATGCTCCTGTGCTTCTTCGTAATCAACCGCCTTGCTGATCAATTCGTCGATATTCTCAATACGTGCCTCTGCCTCATCCGTTCCTTCGGCTTCCAGTTCCCGCACATATCCCGTCGTTTCAATGATCTCCTGCAACAGTTCTGACACCGGTTTCAACTTGGATTTTGCTTTCATAGACTGCACAAAAAGCACGAAAGGCTCGATTTTTGCTGCTGCCTTTCCCAATCCCGGAATCTCCGCCGCTTCACACAATGCAGAATAAAAATTCATCTCATGCTCCGCCGCATAGTTTGCAACTTTTGTAATACTCGTCGCTCCGATTCCGCGCTTGGGCACATTGATAATACGGCGTACCGCAAGGTCATCCTGTCCGTTCGCTATCGTTTTCAAATAAGAAAGCATATCTTTTACTTCTTTGCGGGAATAGAAATTTACGCCGCCGACAATCTTATAAGGAATGTTTGATGCAATAAACCGCTCCTCAAAAAGACGCGACTGCGCATTGGTACGGTACAGCACTGCACAATCCTTATACTGATATTCGCCTTTTCGAACACGACGCATAATGTCTCTTGTGACATAATCAGCCTCTTCATTTGCCGTATCCAGCTGCTCGAACTGAATTTTATCTCCTGTTCCGTTATCTGTCCAGAGACTCTTTTCTTTTCGTCCTACATTGTTCGCGATCACTCCGTTTGCAGCATCAAGAATATTCTGCGTACTGCGGTAATTCTGTTCCAATTTTATGACAGTTGCGTCCGGAAAATGCTTCTCAAAGTTCAGAATATTGTAAATATTTGCCCCTCGGAACTTATAAATCGACTGGTCATCATCACCGACCACGCAGAGGTTCTTATATTTGTTCGCCAGCAGACGGATCAGCTCAAACTGCGCCGTATTAGTGTCCTGATACTCGTCCACCATAATATAGCGCAGACGTTCCTGATACGCATTCAGAACTTCGCCATCAAGCTTAAAAAGCTCCACTGTTTTCATGATCAGATCATCAAAATCCAACGCATTGTTCTGTCTGAGCACCTGCTGATACTCTCGATAAACCTGTGCCTGAATCCGCTTCGCATAGTCTCCTGCTGCACGTGTTTCAAACTCAATCGGATCGATGAGTTCGTCCTTTGCTGAGGATATGGCAGAAAGAAACATTCTTTCCTTATGTATCTTGGTATCAATATTCAGACGTTTACAAATATCTTTCATCAACGTCTTCTGATCATCTGCATCGTAAATCGTAAAATTTGTGCTGTATCCCAGCCGGTCAATATAACGGCGCAAAATACGGACACAGGTGGAATGAAACGTGGAAACCCAGATACTTTCTGAACCATATCCAACCATCTTGTCAATACGTTCCCGCATCTCCCCTGCCGCTTTATTTGTAAACGTAATGGCCATAATATTGTATGGATTTACTCCAAGTTCATCAATCAAATAGGCCGTACGGTGGGTAAGAACTCTTGTCTTTCCCGAACCAGCTCCCGCCAGGATCAAAAGCGGTCCTTCCGTGGTCATGACTGCCTGCTTCTGTTGTTCATTCAGTGTATCAAGTAAACTCATTTGACTCTCCGTTCTGTTCTACTTCTATTTATTGCAATACATATGTGGGTATTATAACATACAATATGTAAAAACAGAACATACATTCTCGCTCTTTTTATAAAAATTTAATTGGAAAAAACTTGTCATCTAGTTTTTGATACTATATAATGTGTTCTGAGGTGATTTTTGTGGGAAATGATTTAAAAGACTTTCTTGCACAGTTGCAGGAAAAACTCAAATCGATCGATTATGTCAAAACCGAAGATATTCCAAATATCGGATTATATATGGATCAGGTCACAACTTTTATGGACGAACAGTTAGAAGCATGCAAACGCTATGACGATGACAAGATTCTGACCAAGACCATGATCAATAATTATGCAAAAAATAATCTGTTACCTGCTCCGGAGAAGAAAAAATACTCCAAAGAACATGTACTGACATTGCTTTTCATCTACTATTTTAAGAATCTTCTCAGCATCAGTGATATTCAGGCTTTGCTGAATCCAATCACAGACAGCTATTTTGGAGACAAAGATGATTTTAATATGGAAGATGTATATAATGAAGTGTTTCATCTGGAAAAGGAAGAATCTGAGAAATTATTAAAAGATCTGGGAAAGAAATACTTTATTGCCCAGCATACTTTTGAGCAGTTTCCGGAAGAAGACCGCAGTTTTCTTCAGAAGTTCAGTTTCATCTGCCTTCTCAGTTATGATGTCTATATCAAAAAAATGGTAATTGAAGGCATGATTGATGAACTGCATCAAACAAAATCTTCCAAAAAGGATACTTCATCCAAATCCGAGAAAAAGAAAGATTCATCCAAATAATAAAAGAGCGAAAAAGACAGCCTGACGTTTCATTCATCAGACTGTCTTTTTTACTAAACTTCTTTTTTCTCTTCTTTCAAACGGTTAAAGACCATATCATAACCATCGTTTCCGTAATTCAGAGAACGGTTCACACGGCTGATTGTCGCAGTTGAAGCACCTGTCTTCTCCGCAATATCCAGATACGTTCTCTGATCTCTCAGCATACCTGCAACTTCAAAGCGCTGAGACAAAGATAACAATTCATTCACAGTGCATACATCCTCGAAAAAGGTATAGCACTCTTCTTTATTTTTAAGACATAATATTGCATCAAACAAGTGATCAACAGCTTCTGTTCTAAGTTTCTTGCTCATTGCATTTCCTCTCTTCTATGTTTTCTTGTAATTATTCAACATGCCCTACATTTCCAGGCAGTCAAAATAGCTTTCCTGTTTTTGTATTTTAACATATTAAAGTTTTAAAGTAAACAGATTTCTTGCACAATTATCCCATTATGTTATAATGAAATTCAATAACACATTTTATCGTAATAAAGTAGATTGGAGATACAAAATGCGTAAAGTAGGTTACTTTTTTTCCGGGTTTTTACCGATTATTGTCGCAACTGCCATACAGTCGCTGGCTACATTCTTTCTGATGGGAATCGCTATATTTTCTCTTCTTATTACCAAGGGTTCATTTTCCGTGGATATTCTGCTTAATATGCTTACCGACAGCTATTTCAGTACAGGCATCATGGTTATCTATTCCATCACCTGTATTGTACTGTTTGGGCTATATTACTATCACGCCTGTGGCGGCGAATACCTGCCAAAACCGTCAAAAACATTTGATATTTTGCAGATTCTTGGAATTGTTGTACTGATTCCCGGCGCGCAGTTTGCATGCAGCTATCTTATCGGAATCGTTTCCATGGTCTTTCCGCAATGGTTAAAGCAATATCAGGACCTGATCGACTCTGCCGGACTTACTTCAGACATTACAATAGCAATGTTATGTTATTCCATTATTCTGGCACCAATCGGAGAAGAATTGATTTTCCGTGGTGTTACTATGCGACTAGCCCGCAGAGCACTGCCATTCTGGCTTGCCAATATTTTTCAGGCCTTGATGTTTGGTATCTTCCATATGAACTGGATTCAGGGCATCTATGCATTTGCACTCGGCCTTCTTCTTGGTTATGTATGTGAAAAGGGAGGAAGCATCTACTACTCCCTCCTCATGCACATCCTGTTTAATTTCTGGGGAACCGTTCTCGAACAGCTTCTCGGCGACTTTGGTTCAACCGTATTTACCGCGTTGCTTATGCTGCTGATCATGATTGTATCACTCACCCTTGGACTCGTTCTCTTCTCCATCGGTGGCAAAAACAAAGCTGCCAGAATCAAGGCAAAACAATTTGCCAGCATTCTGACAGCCCAGTAATATCGAACTTTTTTAATTCTTACCGTCCCGGTTCTTTCGGATGGTAAGAATTATTTTATATTCATAATAAATCGTCACGAGCAAAAGCAGACCTATGATAATAAGGCTGTACGCATCCTGCATCTGTCTTCCGATCACATCTGCGACACATGGAATCATCAGCCCCACTACAAAAATCAATTTGACCAGACGAAGCATACGAAGCGAATAAATCCGGATTTTTTCCACACACATCTGCACCGGAATACGGTTGATTCTCTCCGGATGATTGCTCAGAATCGTCAGTCCTGCATATACCAGCACCAGTCCTACAATGTTACAAATATATTTATATGGTGCTACATGATAGGTGATTCCATAGAATACCTGCAATCCAATATACAAAATGCCAAGCAAAATTCCCACAGCCTCTGCTAATATTGCCGGCACAGTCAAATCTTCTTTTTTCATTTTCCTTCCATCGCCTTTCTATCATACATCTGAAAACTTCTACTGTATTTTTTAATATGAACAATCCTAAATCTCATGCAATTCATCCTAACACATTTCCAAAAGAAACGCACCTGTTTTCACAATTTTTCTGTTCGGAATTATTGAAATCTAATATGTGTGTGTTATAATGAAATGCGGATTAGAATATGAACCAAAATTAAAGGAGATAACATGAAAGAACTGATTTTACCAAAAGATTATAAATCCGAATTAAATCTTCACGATACACAGCTCGCAATCAAGACCGTCAAAGATTTCTTTCAGGCCCTGCTCGCACAGAGACTGAATCTTACCCGCGTATCTGCACCACTTTTCGTAGATCCGGCAACCGGTCTTAACGATAACTTAAATGGTTACGAGCGCCCTGTTACCTTTGGAATTAAGGAGCAGGATGACAAATCCGCAGAAGTTGTTCATTCTCTTGCAAAATGGAAACGTTATGCTTTAGAGAAATACGGATTTGGCTTAAACGAAGGAATCTACACAGATATGAATGCCATCCGCCGCGACGAGGATACCGACAATATCCACTCTATCTTCGTAGATCAGTGGGATTGGGAAAAAATCATCAGCAAAGAAGATCGCAACATCGACTACTTAAAAGAAACTGTACGTACCGTATACAAATGTCTCCGCAAGACGGAACAGTATATGGCCATCCAGTACGATTACATTGATCTGACTCTTCCAAAGGACATTTTCTTTATTACATCCCAGGAATTGGAAGATATGTTCCCTGACAACACACCAAAGGAACGCGAATACTACATTACCAAAGCCAAAGGCGCTGTATGTATTATGCAGATTGGAGATACCTTAGCATCCGGCGAACCACACGACGGACGTGCCCCGGACTACGATGACTGGGCATTGAACGCTGACATTTTAGTATACTATCCGGTACTTGATATTGCATTGGAACTTTCTTCCATGGGTATCCGTGTAGACAAGAAAGCTCTTCTCTCCCAGTTAGACAAAGCCGGCTGTCCGGAACGCAAGGATCTTCCTTTCCAGAAAGCCATCATCGAGGAGAAGCTTCCTTACACCATCGGTGGAGGAATCGGTCAGTCCCGTATCTGTATGTTCTTCCTGCGCAAAGCGCACATCGGTGAAGTGCAGAGTTCTCTCTGGCCGGAAGAAGCGATCGCAGCATGCGAAAAACATGGTATTCAGTTACTGTAATTACATAAACCTACCAAATAAAAAGCTGGCGCACAGATTTCTGTGTACCAGCTTTTTTGTTTTATTATAATGTCTCCAATTCACTCTTCCAAAGTGTTGCACACGCATCACTTGGCATACGAAGATCTCCTCTCGGTGATACTGCAACCGAACCAACTTTCGGGCCATCCGGCAGACAGGATCTCTTGAACTGCTGTGCAAAGAAACGGTGATAAAATGTTTTCAGCCATTTCAGAATAAAATCATCATCATAGGTTCCTGCAAATGCAATACGCGCAAGACGGTAAATCTTTGCCGGGGTAAATCCAAAGCGTAGCATATGATACAGGAAAAAGTCATGCAATTCATAAGGTCCCACCAGATCTTCTGTCTTCTGGGAAATCTTTCCATCCTCCGGCGGAAGAAGTTCCGGTGATACCGGTGTATCCAGTACATCCAACAATGTCTTCTCCAGTTCCGCATCCTGACAGGTATCCGCATAGTACCGCACAAGATGCCGCACAAGAGTCTTTGGAACGGACGCATTCACCGCATACATAGACATGTGATCTCCATTGTAAGTTGCCCATCCCAGCGCAAGTTCCGACAAATCTCCGGTTCCAATTACCAATGCATTGTTTTTATTTGCAATATCCATCAGAATCTGTGTGCGCTCTCTCGCCTGTGAATTTTCATATGTCACGTCATGCACGGCAGAATCCTGTCCAATATCGGAAAAATGTACATTTACCGCATTTTTAATATCGACTTCAACAAACGTTGCTCCAAGACATTCGATCAGTTTTACAGCGTTGTCATATGTCCGGTCGGTCGTTCCGAATCCCGGCATAGTAACAGCAATGATTCCCTTGCGGTCTTTGCCTGATAGATCAAAGGCACGCGCTGTCACAAGAAGCGCCAGTGTGGAATCAAGTCCGCCCGAAATACCGACTACTGCATTGGCATTCGTATGTTCCAAACGCTTTTTTAATCCCATCGCCTGAATCATAAGGATCTCATCGCATCGTTTATCTCTCGTATTCTTATCGCCCGGAACAAACGGTGCCGGATCTACAAAGCGCGTCAGCTTTGTTTCTTCCATTTTCAATGAAAACGCGATGTCCGTGTGTGTATCCTCCGTTTCAAACGTTGTCATTCTCCGGCGTTCTTCGGTAAGTTTCTCTACATCAATCTCCGAATAGATCACACCATAGGTAAAACGTTTCGATTCCGCGAGAATATGACCATTTTCCGCAATAATATTATGTCCGGAGAAAACGAGATCCTGCGTGGATTCTCCCTCTCCCGCAGAAGCATAGATATAGGCAGCCAACAAACGGGCAGCCTGACCAGCCACAAGTTCTCTGCGGTAACTGTCCTTGCCAGTGATTTCATTTGATGCCGACAGATTGACGATGACTGTTGCCCCTGCCAAAGCATGTCCGATACTCGGTGGATTCGGTGTCCATAAATCTTCACAAAGCTCCACACCAATGCGGAGTCTGCGCATACTGTCACAGATAAACAACAGATCTCTGTCTACCGGAACAACACTGCCATCTGAAAGCGTCACTTCGGTGCAAAGTTCCGCACCCGGGGTAAAATGCCGCCGTTCATAAAACTCATTATAATTTGGAAGAAAGCTCTTTGGCACCATACCAAGTACTTCTCCGCCCGAAATCACAGCTGCCATATTGTAAAGCTTTCCATTGACTTCATAAGGAAGTCCGACGAAAAAGATTCCATCCATTGCGGCACTGCATTCAGCGATCTGCAATAACTCTTCTTCTGCTCCCTGTAATAATTTTTCCTGTAAGAACAAATCCTGGCAGGTATATCCAGTAATGCAAAGTTCCGGAAATACTACGATTTTTGCGCCTGCCTTTGCGCACTCTTCCATATAACTGCGAATCAGCTTTCCGTTGTATGCTGTATCTGCAACCTTAATCTTCGGAGTAACTGCTGCAACTTTTACAAATCCCTGTTTCACGCTCTCAACTCCTTTAACTCATCGATATCAAAATTGTATGCCTTATTGCAAAACTGGCATTTTACTTCAATGCTCTCTCCATCGTTGATAATGGAATCCATATCTTTTTTACTGATCGTAGACAATGCTCTTGCCACACGTTCCTTGGAACAGTCACATACAAATGCTGCCGGAATCTCATCGGTAAATGTAAGATCAAAATCACCAAGAATCTCTTTTAAAATATCTTCCGGTGTCATACCACGCTCTAACATCATAGTGACAGAATCAATCTCTGCGATACGCTTCTCCAACTTATCAATAATCTCATCACTTGTAAAAGGCATCAGCTGGATAATAAATCCACCTGCCTGTTTTACGGTATTGTCTTTGTTCATCAATACACCAAGTCCCACAGCCGACGGAATCTGCTCCGAAGTTGCAAAGTAATAGGTCAGATCCTCTGCAATCTCTCCCGTCTGTAGCTGACACTGTCCCACATAAGGCTCCTTCAGTCCCATATCCTTTATGACACTTAAAATACCAAGATCAAGGGCTCCACCGACATTCAGATGTCCCTCAGCATTTGGCGGAAGCTCTACCACCGGATTGCTGGCAAATCCTTTTACATTTCCATGAGAATCAGCAGTAACGGTAAGTCCCTTCGCCGGTCCGCTGCACTGAATCTGTAATGTAAGCAGATCCTTCTCTCCCTTGAGCATCACGCCCATCATCGCTGCTCCGGAAAGCAGTCGGCCGAGTGCTGCCGTCATAATCGGTGATGTGTTGTGATCTTTTCGTGCGGTCTCTACGAGTTCTCTTGAAGTGATGGCAAACGCACGGATGCTTGCATCCGCTGCTGTTGCACGTACGATATAATCTGACATTGTCTATCTCCTTTTCTTTTACTTATTCTTTTCTTCCAATAAAAACAGCTCTCTCACTTTCGGCATGTACCGTCTCTTCGCTATAATCATCATATATGGCTTCACAGACAAAGCCCGCTTTTTCTAACATGCTCTTTATCTGTTGCAAATCATAGTTTCTCTGGTAATGTGTCTCCGCAAACCTCCGGTACAGTCCATCCCGCTCCGGTATAAAAAGTGTAAGATCATACTCGTTGATATGTTCCTCTTCGTCATAATAATTCTCCCAGATAAAACTTCCATCCTCACGACTTTCCGCAAATGTATTCTCTCCAAGAAGCTGCGTGTATTTATAGTCTGTGTTCATATCAAAAAGAAATACCCCGCCAATCTCAAGATGTTCATATACCCGAATAAATGCTTCCTGCAGTTCCTCTTCATCCAGAACATAATTGATGCAGTCACAGGCACTGTATACTGCCCGGACACATCCATCCAGATCCAGTTCCTGCATCTCCTGCAGCAAATACAGGATTTCTTCTTCTCCGCTCTGTGCCAATGCGATCTGAAGCATCTCTGCCGAACTGTCCACGCCGGTCATATCGTATCCGGCTTTTGCCATAAGACGCGTCAGTTTTCCAGTCCCACATCCCAGATCGAGCACCGGTCCGTCCCCGATTCCGTATTTTTTTAATATTCTGCATAGAAATGCACACCACTGTTCATATGGGACATTGTCCATGAACAGATCATACACCTGCGCAAAACTTGTATAAGCATCCATATGCTACCTCCATCGTGTTTGCTTACCTAATACTATCAATTTATCCTCATAAAAGCAAGGTTGATTATTCATCCAGAAACCTTTATACTCTAGGTATGTAATATCCAAAGGAGTTTTATTGATGACCGACAATTACGAACATTATATCACACGAAATATCAAAGCCTTTTATAAAAGACGGCTTTTTTCTCCCATTATATATCTGCTTTTGCTTGCAATCTTATGGCTGGTGTTCCCGCTTGGGGATATGCTGTGGCCACACACGCTGAAAGCGGATGAAACACTGCAGAATTCGTATCAGAATAAGAACCGCTATGTACGCACAACCTTTTATGATCTGCGCTTTACCGGCTACACCAGCGAATCACACGGACAGACCCGCGGTTATTTTTATTATACCATCCGGGACAAGCAGTGCGAAATTGTTCTGCTCAGCCCGAATACCTGTGAGGAAGGTCTTCCAACGATTGATTCTCTCCATGTCACCGGACGTATCGTACAGGGACAGGAAACGTATCAGACGCTTCTGTCCAATCTCTCCGAGGATTTAGACTGGACATCCAACGGTATCAACAGCCAGCTGAATGCTTACTATTTCAGTGAGCCAGCTTATCACCGCTATGTCACAACCGTTTTGTTCATTGTCTACTTTGGAACAATGATCTATTCTGCTCTGTATCTGCTGACCTGCCTGTTATTCATCCGGTTCCCGGTACTGTCACCGCCATGCCAGAACCTGATTATTTTCGGGCATCCGTCCCAGATGCTTGCAGAAGCAGAAGAAGAACTTGCCACCCTGCCACAGCTTGCAACGGAGGACATGTTTATCACAGAGCATTATTTTATTATGACATCGCCTTACGGAAATGCCATCATTCCGATTCATGAAATTTTGTGGATTTACAAATATTCCACCCTCCACAAATTTCTGTGGTATCATTTTAATATTTCTTATACAATGCACATTATCGGAAACAAGCATCTGTATGTCCATTGTCCCAAGAATACCAAATCCGATATTGATGGAATCATGGATTATCTGGCCGAAGCCAATCATAATATTCTCGTGGGATTCAGCGAAGAAAATCGCTTAAAAGTTGAGGCGGTACAGGGTAAACCTCTTCATATTGAAAAGTTCTATGCCCTCCTCCGCCGGAAAGTCTGACTGTTAGATCATTACCAGATATACAGCAGCCAGTGAAATGACAATCTGAATAATTGCAAAGCGGAATACAACCTGTGCGTTGGACCAGCCGCTTTTCTTACGAACGTGATCATGAATTGGAGTGGTCACGTTCTTTAATATATGGATTTTTAAGAAACGAAGCAACGAAACTTTGATCAGGCCAAGTCCTCCATCTACGATCAGAACGGCTGCAACGAGTAAGTACATAAGCGGACTGTGCATCTTTAACACTGCGATCGCAATAAAAATTCCCATCGCACGCGAACCGGCATCTCCCATAAGGAGCTTGCTCGGTGTGGCATTGTACCAAAGATATCCCAACAGACATACACAGAATAACAAAATGCAGTAATTGAAACCATCTTCGATGCCAAGTATATTGTCCAAAATGAAAACGGTCATCAGTGTAATGATCGTCAGCGTACCAGAAAGTCCGTCAACACCGTCGGAACAGTTTGTAACATTGATAGATGCCCATACAAGAATAACGGTAAGAATTCCAAATAAAACCGGTGGAATCGCTACTGTTGTTCCGAAAATTGCAAGTGTGATCGTGCTTGAATTATAGTGTAAAAACACAAGTGCTACAACAATTGCCACTGCAAAGTCCAGAAATCCTTTTAAGTACTCTCCCCATGGCTTATCTGCCGCATCGTCAAAAAATCCTGTAAACATTTCAATAACGATCAGCAGCAGATAAATGGCTATCTCTATATTGATCTGTGCAAAAACTACTGCTGCAACCACAAACGTAAGAACAAAAATAATTCCTGCGCCTCTTGGCTTACCGGCCGAGAGCTTTCCATCATGGGCGAACTGACGTCCCATATCCTTTGGCAGGTATTGATTCAGTTTTGCAATTGCAATGCAAGTGGCTGCAAATGCAAATATAATTCCAATAAATGCAATCACAGCATACTCATAGCTTCCTAATAAGTGTATCATGTTTTCCTCCTGGTTGATTGTATTTTGAAAAAAAGCAGAACCCGCTTCTGCTTTTGACCCGTGTATCATTATATTCGTCCCATATAAAAAAGTAAAGTTCTACTTGCAATTTCGTTAGAATGTGTTATTATATACTCACACGCGTTAAGGCGTTAAAGTGTTAAATAATCAATTTACCTAAGGAGGAAAACAAAAATGGCTCAAAAGGGAGACTTAATGACAGCACGTTCCGATATTCGAGTATTGGACGCAACCATTCGTGACGGAGGACTTGTAAACAACTTTATGTTCTCTGACGAATTTATCAATGCACTGTATCGCACCAACGTAAAGGCAGGCGTTGATTATATGGAATTTGGATATAAGGCTTCCAAGGAGTTATTTGATGTAAATAAATTTGGCAAGTGGAAATTCTGTGATGAAGAAGATATCCGTGCGATCGTTGGTGACAACAATTCCGACATGAAAATCTCTGTTATGGCGGACGTTGGACGTTGCGATTACAAAAAGGACATCATTGACAGCAAAGACAGTGTCATTGATATGGTGCGCGTCGCTACTTACGTACATCAGATGCCTGCTGCAATTGAAATGATTGAGGATGCAAAGGCAAAAGGATACGAAGTAACCTGTAACATCATGGCAATCTCCAATGCAAAGGAATCGGATATTGATCAGGCGCTTGAGATGGTAGGAAAAAGCAGTGCCGACGGCATCTATATCGTAGACAGTTATGGCTCTCTCTACCCGGAACAGATCCGCTCGATTGCTGACAAATATACCGAGCTTGGCGAGAAATACGAAAAATACATTGGTATGCATGCGCACAATAATCAGCAGCTTGCTTTCGCCAATACGATCGAAGCGGCATCCCGTGGTGTCAGCCTGTTAGATGCAACCATGATGTCCATGGGACGTGGTGCCGGTAACTGTGCAATGGAACTGTTGCTTAGCTTCTTAAAAAATCCAAAATACAATATCTTCCCGGTTCTTAAATTCTTAGAGGATTACATGCTTCCTTTGAAAGAAAGCGGAGCTGTATGGGGTTACGATATTCCGTACCTTCTGACCGGACGTTTAAATCAGCATCCATCGGCTGCAATTGATTTCAGCAAAGAAAAACGCAGTGATTACGCAGATTTCTATACTGATCTCTTAGACAAATAAAAGAAAGTAAAACAAAACCGCTGTATGATTTGAAACTTTAAATCATACAGCGGCTTTTCTTATATTTGTCTGCAAAGTGCATCCACTCTTGCAATCTCTTCCATCATACACATTTCTTTAAGTTCTTCTGCATTTCCCTCGGAATGTTCTACTTCCTTGGAGAAAATACGTGCCACATCAATGCGGTCAAACATTGTAAATCTGCCACCATTGCGCTGGTATCGCGCAGCATCCATGTCCCGCACAACCAGTGTCGCTACCACGATCATCTTTGCGTAGGACAAAATATCAAAATCATACACCGCATTCATCAAATAGCGGTATACAAAATAGACGAGCAAATGCTCATATCCCAATTCGGAATAATCGGAAGAATTCAGATACTCCAGAAGAACCTTTTCATAGGTGTCTTCCTGATACAGCTTTTCAAACTCTGCTTTTGTGTTGATCCATTCCTCATCAAGTTCTTCCATATCGAGGAAAATTTCAAAACGGTCACTGAAATCCTCATACGAAAGCTTCCGCTCAGGCTGTTTTTTGCCTTCCACGTTCTTTTGTTCCCACTCATGAATCTCACGGTCCGCGTCCTCATTTCTCCAACGTACAAGAATGGCCGTATCGTCCTTTGCCTGTGAATAATTAACAATCGTCTGTACTCTGTCGCACCAGGCAAGAAACTCGCGCATCCGCTGGGTAACCGGAATCTCCCGATTCTGCAGGATTGCCACTGCTTCCTGCTGCACCCATTCAAAAAATGCCACATAAGCCGGATCATCCTCACCATCGTCGCAGTCTCCCGGAAATTCGATGTCGATCAGTTTTTCCGGATTGATACGTTCAAACAGAATTCGGCCAACTTCCTCACAGGAAAGACTTAACGCCTTCTGTTCCACATTTCCGTAAATAATAGAAAAACGAGGATACTCTGTGCATACTTCACACAGTGCCTCCTCTCCCAATGCCGTATACAGGTCACAGAGATTGTTATCATTTAACATCGCACAACGCTTGTTGCCTTTTAATTTGAAACGATAACCACATCCATCCTCATCATCGGCCTCATAGATACTTTCTTTCAGCCGCTTGCTGAATGGACCTTCCACACTGTTGTAATATGCGTAAGAATCCTCATCAATATCAATCTCCCATCCCGCACAGCAGCTGTCCTTGCAGCGGCTGGCGATACAGGAAAATTCGTCGTAATATTCAGGTACACGTAAAATCACGATGCCTGCCTCTCTTTCTCATCCTCATCCCGTCTTTTCATTCGCCTGGCTTCGATTGCCTCCCAATCCGGATCTTCTGTTCCTTTGAAATGATTATAAGCAATGTATCCAATACACCAGATCAGTCCGGTCATTGTTGTAGAAAACAAAATTTTAATTGTACATGCAATCACAAGTGTTGCACTAAGTTCCCCATTGACAGCTGCTACATAAAGCATCCGCAGAGGAATCAGAAGCATTTTCCACAGACCAAAATAGACAGAACAAACCACGCCAATGATATAGCAGACAAAACCCAACATTTTGTTTACTTGCTTTTTCATTTGATTCACTCCTCTTTTCCGATCACTTCTAAAATTGCATAACTATTTTGCCATGTTCTCTCGTTTTTTTCAAGTCCAAAACACGCTGATTGGATGAACCGCGGAATTTGAGTGTAATATCTTTCAATTCTTCCACGAATGGTCCATCCACCAAAACGTCGATCATATCCAGAAGCGGATCTGTATCTTTCGTGTATTTTCTTCCACCCGGAATCAGATCCTTATCATATATATATCCGGTAAAAGCCCATACATTCTTATTCGGATATTTTTCTTTTACTTTTTTCATAAATGGAAACAATGCAGCCTGATTCTCCGGCTCGAACGGCTCCCCGCCAAGAAGCGTGATTCCGGTAATGTAAGCTGGCTCTAATGAATCAATCACTTCCTGCTGCACACCCTCATCAAAAGGCTTTCCATAACAGAAATCCCATGTCTGTGGCTGAAAACAGCCTTTGCATGCATTACGACAGCCGGACACGAATAATACGGTCCGGCAGCCACTTCCATTTGCAATATCACAATACTTTATTCCTGCATAATTCATTGCAATGTTCCTTTATTAAAACAATTTTTATAAGTGCAATACGCGCTCTTTGATTTCCTGCGTACGTCCCTGGTTCCAGAACTGTGTTCCGATATATCCGCATGTACGACGCGCTACGCTCATTTTATCCTGGTTACGGTTTCCGCAGTTCGGGCATTCCCAGACAAGCTTGCCACTTCCTTCTTCTTCGACGATCTTGATTTCGCCATCATAACCGCATTCCATGCAGTAATCACTTTTAGTGTTCAGCTCTGCATACATAATGTTGTCGTAGATGTACTGAATAACAGAAAGAACTGCTTCGATATTGTTCTGCATATTCGGCACTTCCACGTAACTGATTGCACCACCCTGGGACAGTGCCTGGAACTGTGACTCAAATTTCAACTTATCGAATGCATTAATTTCTTCCGTAACATGTACGTGATAGCTGTTCGTAATATAGTTACGGTCTGTAACACCCTTGATGATTCCGAAGCGCTTCTGTAAGCATTTGGCAAACTTATAAGTCGTAGACTCAAGCGGTGTACCGTACAGACTGAAATCAATATTTTCTTTTGCTTTCCATTCTGCACAGGCATCATTCAGATGTTGCATTACTTTGAGTGCGAACGGTGTACCAAGTTCGGGATCCGTATGCGAAACACCTGTCATATAACGGGTACACTCGCAAAGTCCGGCATATCCAAGAGAAATTGTGGAATAGCCACCAAAAAGCAGCTTGTCGATCGGCTCGCCTTTTTTCAGTCTGGCAAGTGCGCCATTCTGCCATAAAATCGGAGCTACATCGGATGGTGTTCCCAAAAGTCTCTTATGTCTGCACATCAGTGCACGGTAACATAATTCCAGACGTTCATCAAGAATCTTCCAGAACTTGTCCATATCTCCACCTGAAGAGCAGGCAGCATCAACCAGATTAATGGTGACAACACCCTGATTGAAACGTCCATAATACTTTGGTTTGTTTGTTTCCGGATCCACATAAGGAGTCAGGAAACTGCGGCATCCCATACAGGTATAGCAATGTCCTTCTCCATTCTTATCCACCTTCAGTTCCTTCATCTTCTTCTCTGAAATGTAATCCGGGACCATACGCTTTGCGGTACACTGCGCTGCAAGCTGAGTCAGATACCAGTATGGAGAATCTTCATGAATGTTATCCTCTTCCAGCACATAAATCAGCTTTGGAAAAGCCGGTGTGATAAATACACCTTTTTCATTCTTGACACCTTTGATTCTCTGGTGAAGCATTTCCTCAATGATTGCTGCAAGATCGGTTCTCGTCTGTCCTTCCGGTACCTCGTCCAGATACATAAATACAGTAATAAATGGAGCCTGTCCATTCGTTGTCATCAGTGTGATGACCTGATACTGGATCATCTGCACACCACGATTGATTTCTTCTTTTACACGCAGCTCTGCTACTTTGTTGATTTTTTCTTCGTCAAGATCCAATCCGATTGCCTCGAATTCCCTGCGCACCTGTATACGGAACTTTTCACGGCTGACCTGTACAAACGGTGCCAGATGTGACAGGGAAATACTCTGTCCACCATACTGGGAACTTGCAATCTGTGCAATTGCCTGTGTTGCAATGTTACATGCGGTAGAGAAACTCTTCGGTCGGTCAATTCTTGTCTCACTGATGACCGTTCCGTTCTCAAGCATATCCCCAAGATTTACAAGACAGCAGTTGTGCATATGCTGCGCAAAATAGTCTGCATCGTGGAAATGGATCAGTCCTTTTTCATGTGCCTCCACAATGTCTTCCGGCAACAGAAAACGCTTGGTGATATCCTTGCTGACCTCACCTGCCATATAATCACGCTGCACACTGTTTACCGTAGGATTCTTGTTGGAATTCTCCTGCTTTACTTCCTCATTATTGCACTCTAATAGGCTTAAAATCTGCTCATCCGTGGAATTTGATTTACGCACCAGTGCTCTCTTATAACGATAGGTAATATAATTACGCGCAACGGTAAATGCATGCTTGTTCATCAACTGGTTCTCTACCATATCCTGGATTTCTTCCACGCTTGGTGAACGCTTCATGTTCTCACACGCAACTTCTACGTTGTTCGCAATCTCCTCAATCTGCTCATCACTCAATTTTTCATAATCAATAACCGACGCATTGGCTTTCTGCACTGCAGCGACAATCTTATTGGCATCAAATATATCCTCAACGCCACTTCGTTTGATGATCTTCATCTTTTTCCCTCTCTCCTAGTTTTCTGCATGGGACAAGCTCTATCGTACCCATTTTATAATAATATTATAAAGCAACGTACTCTGTTGCTTTTGATTTTTCATATGCAGGCATCATTTTCCTGCATGTACAAGATTACACTATATCTTGTGTACTTGTCAATAAGACATATCCATATTATGTGGTTATTTTTGCACAAAATTATCCTTGCAATTCCTGCAAATCTTCCAAATTGTATATCACTTTATCTAACAATCGCCTTAGATTTGCAATTTCATCGGCATTCATTCCTTTTGTTAAAGTTTTTTCCATATACAAGATATTGGTGTATGCCTCCTCATGGACCTGCGCCCCAGCATCGAGCAGCACAATCTTTTTGAGACGTCCATCCTCCTTCATCGGAATCCGCTCGATCAGCTTTTCCCGCTCTAATACTTTTAATATATTCGTAGCCGTCGCCCCGGATATGGAAAATTCCGCCTCAAAATCTTTCTGGAAAATGTCCTCTTCCCGATGATCATAAAAATAATGAATGGCTCCGCACTGCACCCTCGTAAGGTTGCATGCTCTGCCTGCCTCCCTGTTCTTCTGAAAATACTTGTCGATCATATTGTGGATGACCCGGAAACGGTGCCCAAGATGGTCCGGTTTTCCATTTTTGCAACACATATCTGCTCTCCTCTTCCTAATTATTTTTCTGTATTGACAATATAAAAATCATAGTCTAACATATATTGTTAGCACACTAACTTTCAAAAAGCAACCCGCTTTTCATAAGTTTGTGAATATTTCAGAAAGAGGGGACATTATGTTAAAAACACTACTTGCACAGGTCAAAGAGTTTACGAAGTCATCCATTCTGACTCCGGTCTTTGCCTTCTGTGAAGTCATCATGGAAATGATCATTCCGCTTCTGATGGCTTCCATCATTAATGAGGGTGTGAACAAAGGCGACACCCATCATATTTACGTAACCGGTGGCATTATGATCATCACTGCCATCTTCTCCCTGACCTTCGGTTTGCTGGCTGCCAAATACGGTGCCATGGCTTCTATGGGTCTTGGACGCAACCTGCGCAAAGCAATGTTTGAGAAAATTCAGACCTATTCCTTTGCCAATATCGACAAATTCAGCACTTCAAGTCTTGTTACACGACTGACCACCGACGTCACAAACATCCAGAACTCTTACCAGATGATTCTTCGTATGTGCATCCGCGCATTGTCTACACTGATTGTGGCAATGTTCATGTCATTTTTCATCAGTCCGAAACTGGCCTGCATCTATCTGGTTGCGGTCATCCTGCTTGGCGGATGTCTTGCCTTCATTGTGCGCCGCGCCATGAACTATTTTCAGGAAGCATTCAAAAAATACGATAATCTGAATGAAAGTGTACAGGAAAATGTATCTGCGATCCGCGTTGTAAAAGCCTATGTACGTGGCGATTATGAAAAAACGCGTTTCAAAAAAGCAAGCCAGAACATCTACAACATGCTTTTCCGTGCAGAGTCCGTTGTTGTATGGAACTCGCCGCTGATGCAGTTTACGGTATACTGCTGCATTCTTCTGATCAGCTGGTTCGGTGCACATATGGTCATTGGTTCGACGTTGGATACCGGCGATCTTATGGCAATGCTTACCTATTGTATGAACATTCTGATGAGCCTTATGATGCTCTCCATGGTATTCGTTATGATTTCCATGAGTATCGCAAGTGCACGACGTATCGCAGAAGTCATCAATGAAGAAAGCACACTGCATAACCCCAAAAATCCATGCTATGACATCAAAGACGGAAGCATTCGCTTTGAGCATGTTACTTTCCGCTACTCTGCTTCTGCCGAGGTTCCGGTACTGGATGATATCAATCTATCCATCGCCTCTGGAGAGACCATCGGTATCGTCGGTGGAACCGGAAGTTCAAAATCATCTCTGGTCAACCTGATCAGCCGCCTTTACGATGTCAACGAAGGTGCAGTCTACGTTGGTGGCAAAGATGTCCGCAGCTACGATCTGGATACGCTGCGAAATGAAGTGTCCGTTGTTCTGCAGCAGAATGTGCTTTTTTCGGGCAGCATTCTTGACAATCTTCGCTGGGGGGATCCGAACGCAACCGAAGAACAATGCATTGAAGCCTGCAAACAGGCGTGTGCAGATGAATTCATCCAGACATTTCCGGACAAATACAACACCCACATCGAACAGGGTGGAACCAATGTATCCGGTGGTCAGAAACAGCGTCTGTGTATCGCACGCGCCCTGCTGAAAAAGCCAAAAGTGCTGATTCTCGATGACAGTACCAGCGCCGTGGATACCGCAACAGATGCCCGCATCCGTAAAGCATTCCGCGAAGCGATCCCGGGAACAACAAAGATCATTATTGCACAGCGTATCTCTTCGGTTATGGATGCCGATCATATCATTGTCTTAGATGACGGCCGTCTGAACGGTTTCGGTACGCACGAAGAACTTTTGCAGACTAACGCTATCTACCGCGACGTCTATGAATCGCAGACACAGGGTGGCGGAGATTTTGACGAAGGAGGTGCCGCATAATGCCAGGACCAGGACGCGGACCAAAAGGTCCGAAACCAAAAATCAAAAATCCGGGAAAGCTGTTTGCAAGACTGATGGGTTATGTCTTCAAACGCTACGGTATATTGTATATTCTTGTTATCATCGGCATTTTATTAAGCGTCCTCTGTAACACACAGGGAACGATGTTTATGCAGACACTGATTGATGACTATATCACCCCAATGGTTCAGAATCACAGCAACGATTACAGTTCCCTGCTTGGTGCCATCGGTCGTGTAGCCAGCTTTTATGCCCTTGGCGTCATCGCTACGTTTGCCTACAATAAGCTTTTGATCTATATTTCACAGGGAAGTATTAAGCATCTGCGTGACGATCTGTTTACCCATATGCAGGATCTTCCGATCCGATATTTTGATACGCACTCTCACGGTGACATCATGTCTGTCTACACGAACGACATCGATACCCTGCGTCAGGTCATCAGCCAGAGTATTCCACAGCTTTTAAACAGTGTGGTAACGATTGTAAACGTATTTATCTATATGATCATTTTAAATATTCCGCTTACGGTCATCACTCTGATCATGGTTGCAATCACCGTGTTCATAACTGGAAAATTTGCCTCTTTTTCCAGCCGCTACTTCCTTGCACAGCAGGAAGATCTCGGTAAAGTAAATGGTTTTATCGAAGAAATGCTAAACGGTCAGAAAGTTGTGAAAGTATTCACACATGAGCCGCAAAATATCGAAGATTTCAACAAATTAAACGATCAGCTGTTTGACAGTGCTTACAATGCCAACCGTTACTCCAACTACCTTGGACCCGTCAATGCACAGATTGGAAATCTGAGTTATGTGCTCTGCGCTATGATCGGTGGTGTCATGGCTCTGGGTGGTTTCGGAGGACTCACACTCGGAAAACTTGCAAGTTTTCTGACATTCAACAAGAGTTTCAACATGCCAATCTCTCAGGTGAGTATGCAGCTGAACAGTGTGGTTATGGCCTTGGCCGGAAGTGAACGAATCTTCAAACTTCTTGACGAAAAGCCGGAAACCGACGATGGATATGTTACACTGGTCAACGCCAGAGAAGAGAACGGTGTTTTGACAGAGACCACGGAAAGCACTGGCATCTGGGCCTGGAAACACGTGCATCAGGCCGATGGTTCCGTAGATTACATCCGTCTGACCGGAGATGTCGTATTTGATGATGTGGACTTTGGATATGTTCCGGAAAAAATTGTTCTGCACAACGTAGATCTCTACGCTACCCCGGGACAGAAAATTGCGTTTGTCGGCTCCACCGGTGCCGGTAAAACAACCATCACAAACCTGATCAATCGTTTCTACGATATTCAGGACGGGAAAATCCGTTACGACGGTATCAACATCAACAAGATCAAAAAAGCTGACCTGCGCCACTCTCTTGGCATTGTATTGCAGGATACGCATCTGTTTACCGCAACCGTTATGGATAATATCCGTTATGGTAAGCTCGATGCAACCGATGAAGAAGTATATGCGGCTGCACGCCTTGCCAATGCTGACACCTTTATCCGTCAGCTGCCAGACGGCTACCAGACGGTTCTCACCGGAGACGGAGCCAACTTAAGCCAGGGACAGCGCCAGATGATTGCAATTGCCCGCGCAGCAATCGCAAATCCACCGGTTCTGATTCTCGATGAAGCAACCAGTTCCATCGATACCCGTACCGAGCGTATCGTACAGGATGGTATGGATAAACTGATGGCCGGAAGAACGACCTTTGTCATTGCACACCGCCTGTCCACCGTCCGAAACAGTGATTGTATCATTGTACTCGAACAGGGCCGTGTCATCGAGCGTGGAAATCATGACCAGCTCATTGCAGCCAAAGGAAAATATTATCAGCTTTATACCGGAAAGAGTGTATAATAAACCAGTAAAAATGCTGTAAGTTTTCAAAACTTACAGCATTTTTTTCAATTGACGTAATCCTATATAATAAGGTATATTTATATTAGCTATAATTACAAATGAGGAATGCGATATGATACTTAATATTATTTTATTCTTAATGATCATCATTCTGGGAAGCGGACTTGCTTACTGTATATATCAGTTAAAACTGGAAAAGCATTACTATCAGTACAAAACCGACAAATCCAACCATCTGGAAACCCAATTAAAAAAAGAACAGGACATCAATGAAAAAACACTGGAGCGGTTGAACAAAGTCGCCTATATCAACCCGATTAGCAAAGTCTGGAATCTGGATTATTTCATCAATGCAGTAACAAAACAGTTTCAGGAATCCAAAGACACTTCCTATACACTGGTAACCTACAACATTGCCAACATTGGCAGTGTAAACAAACTGTTTGGTCCGACAGAAGGTGACCACGCTGTCCGTTTTACTGCCGGCGAACTCCGGCAGCTTGGACAGAAATACCGTTTTGTATACGCGCATCTGTACTCGAACCTTTTTGGCTTATTGGTACCATCAAAGGATCATGATTTTCTGATGGAACTTACGCAGGAAATCACAGCTTCTCTCAGTACCTTTAACGACAGTTTTGCATTAGAGCCAAGCTTTGGTATCTACGAAATCAACCGCTTTACCACTCCTGTTACGGAAATGATCAATTGTGCCATGCTTGCACAAAACATGAATAAAAACAGAAAAGAATGTAATTACAGTTTCTACACAGAAGAGTTGGATCAGCAATTTAAAGAAAATAAAGAAATGAGCCGTGAAATGGAAGATGCGATGGAACAGCACAAATTCCTGATGTATTTACAGCCAATGGTCGATTTAAAAACCTTCCAGATTGTCGCTGCTGAGGCACTGGTACGCTGGGATCACCCGGAAAAAGGTATCCTTTCCCCTTATGCATTCCTTCCATTGTTTGAAGGTACCGCTGTTGTTGAGAAGCTGGATTATTACATGTGGGAGGAATGCTGCAAGACGATCCGTCGCTGGATAGACAACAAACTCCAGCCGACACCGATTACAATGAATATCTCTCCCATTCACTTTGAGAGTACAAGATTTATCCAGAAACTCAATGAACTGACAGAACATTACCTGATTGACAAGAATCTCCTGATTCTTGAACTTCCGGAGCGTGGTATCGCAAGCGGTTCTTCCGGTATCATCAGTGTCATCTGTGCCCTTCACGACAATGGATATACACTTTCCATCGATGGTTTCGGAAGCACCTATTGTCCGCTGAACCTTTTGACAGATTTACCGGTCAACAGCATCAAATTGGACCGTCGCTTCTTAAACCGGCATCTTACCACAGAAAATGGCATGACTGTCCTTCGATATCTGATTGCCATGGCAAAAGAAATTGATCTGCAGGTTCAGGCCGAAGGTATTGAGACCGAGGAACAGGCAAATCTTCTGACAGAAATCGGAACCGATATTGTCCAGGGATACTTCTTCTCCAAGCCAATTAATCTGAGAGATTTCGATAATCTGAACAAATCTATGGTAAATAAGGTATATCATGGAGATGAATATTATCCAACTTTTGAGGATTTGGAAAAGGATCTGGATTTGATTGATTATCTTCTGAAACAAAGCTCGTAATAAACATAGATGTGTTTGCATCAAAAAAGTACATCATCGTCCTGGATGATGTACTTTTTTTGTTCTGCAGAAATTCTATTCTTACAGATCTGTCTTTAATTTTCCAACGGTAAAGATAAAATAATCTTTCAAAGAGCTTCCGATTCCATCTCCTTTGTCCGTTTTTGGAATATACCTGTTATTGCCATCAATGGTAATCAATTCCGTATTCTCAGATTCCGCAAGGGCTGGATCAATCGGAAGCACGGTAACTTCTACCATATAATTGGACAAATCCGATATTTCAATATCTGTTGTGTCCACAGTAAGCTTCATATCCCATTGCATCAGATAATCCACTCCATTTGTTCCTTTCCTGATTTCATCCGCACTGAAACGTTTGATCATCTGATATACCGGTTCCTTATCACCATCTGTACCATATGCATCGCGAAATACCAGTGCTCCACCAGTTGTTACTCCCGAATCAGCTGTGTCAGCCAATGCCAGTTTCAACTTCTCATTTGCATACATCTTAGAATTAGATATCGCATTTGGATTTGCTGCACTTCCCACAGCCACATATTTGTACTGTGGATTTCCATCCGCATCAACTCCATTCAATACCTTTTTCTTTAATCGGTACGTGATCAGATAATCACTCTTCGCGCATGTGGTAATGTCTGCCTCATTATAAATCATATTTGCAAAATCCAGTTTCGTAGTAAACGGAATCTCATACTGATTTGTCTGCTCTTTATAAGTATTGATTCCTAAGTTACGGATATCCGATACTTCTACTGTCGTTGCAAGTTCCTTGTTTCCGTAACTGTCTACCGGTCCGCTAAAATCATCCAGTCGGGTTCCCTCCAGTGGATATTCCGGATCAGAAGTACGGCGGAGTTCCATGTATATATTATATTTGTTGCCGACATATTCACTGAGATCTGCAGCAGAAAAATCCATTTCCAGAGTAAACGTGTTATTATAGGTCGTATCTGCAGTCTGCACCGTCTGATTCCATCCCTGTACATTTGCCGTCAAAATGGATAATGGAAATGCAAGTCCCCACTGCTGGTATGCATAGGATACGGACTGGTTCACGGTTGGCTTTCCATCCTTTTCATCGTTCAGACGCAGATACGTTCCCGGTGGAAGTGTTACATAAGATCCTGTTTTCTGATCAATCAGATAGATTGCAACATCCAGATACTTTCCATTGTTCTCACTGTCGATAAACTTTTCATCCGCAGCATTTTTCATGTTCCAGTATTGCTGATTTGCCATAATATTGATGGCTGCTGTCACAGTAACTTTCTGATCTTTGTTAATTGCACTGCCTTCTTTCACTTTTGCCGTCTTCTCTTTGATAATTTTAGTTCCATCAGCATTTTCTTCCTTATTGCTAAAGGAAATATCCAGTCCCGGCATCCAGGTAATTACAATTTCACTGTGTTCCTTTGACTCATCCATGAAATTTGTGTAATTTGCCGGGGTATCTTCGGTAGAAACCGACCATTTAAAAATACTGTTTAAAATCTCTGCATCCGATGAAGGTTCTACATAAATAAAGAACTGTTCCAATCCAAATTCTTCTGTTTTTCCCTGCTCCTTTCCACCGTATGTATAACCCTTTTGTTTTTTATTAAGTTCGTTGCTAATTATGCGGTATCGATATGGGTTTGCATTGTCATCCTTGAAAGCCGTAAAAGCTATCTCACTCTCATTTCCTGTCGAAGTATAATAATACGCATTCCCTGTTGCTACATCTACCAGTGTAAACTGTAATCCCTTCGGTATATTAGCTGCATTCCATTTCTTATTGGTATCCTGCTGCAGAAGTTTCAGTTTCTTACTTACGGTAAATTGCTGATAAGCCGGCTTCTTTCTTGCACTGCTGTATGCAAACTCCGAAAACAGGGTATAGGTACTGTCATGTGCAACCGTTACTTCTGTCTGGTAGCTCTGCGATGAATCTTTCGCCTTCGTCATGGAATACTGCTCACCCTCAAGAATATGCAGGTCATTGAATACCGAAATACGTTCCACGACAAATACCGGGATATAGATTGCTTCACTCCGGTAATTTCCATCCGCGCCTTTCCACCCATATTCATAGATAAGAAGCGTAATGGTATAACCACCATCTAACGGTTCATCCGCAGCAAAGCTCCGATACTGTATGGATTTCTTATCTGAATTCACCTCAATACTGCTATTTTTTCCTGAATTTTCTTCAATTTTTCCATCCTTTGTAATCTTAGCTGATACAGCCTGGATGGTTAAGAAACCATTTCCTCCTGTATTTGTCAAGATATCCGTCATACTCTCTAGCAGATCCTGCGCAGCGACTCCATCCGCATTCAGACACTGTATGCCATTCAGCTTCTTGATATATTTCTTACTCGAATTGTTTGTTTCCTCCTGATCATAATAACTGCTATGATTATTTTTATCTGCCTGAATGACTTTTTTATCTCCAACGGTCACATTCAGTTTATAATCATTTAGAAAATCTTCGCCGGTATTCTTATTATCCTGATAAGCCTCTGCAATAGTATCCAGAGAAGAAAACAGATACTCGTCTTCCTGTTTCTTCTTCTTACTCTCGTCCTTTGTCTTCGCAATAATATCATCGGACAGGTAATCCTTTGCATCTTTTTTCTTACCCGCTGCTGCCTTCTCCGGCTCAAAATATACGATATTCACATTCTGCCGGTAGTCATATGGATAACCATAGCCATGATTTGTAGTATAAACAGCCGCCTTATTTCCGGAAGTATTTCCCACATCAATCGCCGGGCGGTTGCAAGAAACTGATTTGGTAAACTTCATTTCCGGTCTTAAAATGTAAACATTGCCACCAGCTCTCGTACCAACATAATTTCCGATACCATAGCTATAGTAACCGACGGTTGTCTCATTCAGTGGCTGAACCGCCGTTGCTTTCGACAAATTCTCAGCCTGATTGTTAGCCTTCTTGATATCCTGCCAGTTCCAGACTTTTGACTTATCATGATTGTATACAAGTCCAAGGTCTTGTGAAGTAATCGTCTTGAATTCTTCCAGACTTTGCATTTTTGTGAGTCTGTTTTGCTTTACATAACCGACACTGTTGTCCGTAAGTACCGGACGGTAAATGCGATGTGTTCCAGCACTAACATATGCCCAAAGACATCCGGCTGCTGCATTCAGATTTTTGTCCTGATTGATCACAGCAAACATACAATCTTTTACTTCCACATCATCATAAATACTAGTATGATTTCCCTCATATCCGGTTAAACCTGCAGCCATGGCAGTATTAGAACCTGATGTCATTCCATATCCTGCAATTTTTGTATTGTAAATACGGATGCTTGCGCTATATTTGTTTTCACCAGAACTTTCATTGCTTCCGATCACCCCGCCATTTCTCCACTTTCCATATAAAATGGTAGGGTTGCTATCTTTTTGATACGTAATAGTTGTATCATTATCGTCCGCATTTCCAGATTTGTCAAGCGTACAGCCGATACAGATAGAACCTGTCATTGTGATATATGTATTAGCTTTGATAAAACCAATCACTCCACCGGTACAGTAGCCTGCCAGTTCCGTGCCCATACCGACCTGTACATCCGATATGGTCAGATTATACATATTTTTGTCGGCATAACCAATCACACCGCCTGCTGATGCAATTGCATTATTTTTTGTAACTTGCGTTTTCGTAGTAGAATCTTCTGTACATCCTGCCAGAATCTTACAATTTGCAACTGTAATATTACTGATGACTGGCTTCGCTTGATTACTAAAACCGATCACGTTATATCTTCCGGTCACACCACCTGCTGCACTTTGCTTTGACCACAAAGTACTGTTATTCAGAGTAACTCCCTTTGCTGTAAACTTAGATGCCACACAGTTATTTCCGATAATACCTGCCACACTATCCGTATCCGATTCAATGTTTGTCTTAGATATGCTTATATCATCCGCTTTGAAATTGTTGATATATGCTGCACCGACAATCCCTCCTGCCGGGAGACGGTTCTTATTCTCTTTTGTCCGGTCTCCAATCTTCGAGTTTTTGACTGTAATATTCGACACAGTCAGATGATTCGACCATGTGCCTCCGAGGATGCCTCCGATTCCGCTGCTGACATAATAGGTATCGTTAGCATAACGATTTGAATCACTGTTCACAGTCACAGTATCCATAACAATTCCATTTGCGGTCAGTCCCGAATCACCGTTAAGTCCTGCATATACACCAACAAGTCCTCCGGCACTCAGATAAGTGTTATCATTCTGACAATTTACCTTTATCGTACTGTGTTCCACAGTTCCCGGGAACGTGTTATTCGTTCCCTTCGTACCTGAAATGGTCACCTTTCCAACAGAATGTCCACCGTAATTTGTTCTATTGTAAAGCGAATATCCTACCCGCCCGATAAAGCCGCCGGCATTCCCGCCGTTCGCCTGTATCTGCGCATAACTTACGTTACAATCAGTAAATGTAATGGTTCCGTAATACGTATATACATTATTCAGTGAACCTTCCACATACCCAACGATTCCACCAACATTCGTGGCTGTGCTGATGATTGCCTCTTTTTTCTCCTGACCGGTAACACCAGAGCGATCAAACGTAATGTCCTGTATTGTACTGTCACTCGCGTTTGTTGAATAATAATCAATGATACCCACCAAACCTCCGGCATGAACCTGTCCGCTGCCACTTACATCCACCGTTGCAGGCGTAGTGTCTGATGCCTCCTGATTGGCTGTATCGCGGATCAGATGTACATTCTTTATTGTCCACCGTCCCTTCATATAGCCGGTCAGTGCACCCACAGCACCTCTCGTACTATTCTTAAAATGACTGTTTTTGATATTCAGATTCTGGATAACAAATCCACCCCCACCATTGGAATCTGTTTCCTTTCGGACGGTCTGCAGTCCGTTAAACATGCCTGCATGTTCGATTGTACTGTCCCAGTCACGGTTCATGTCTATGATAACATTGGCATTGTTTCCATCGAAGTTGGCCTTAAAAGCAGAATACTTCTTGTTATAAATAGAGCCAAATCCCCGAAAACTTCTGCCATATATGGACAGATCATAATCCGTTGGATTGCTTTCCGGCCAATCTAACTTGTATGTCGTGACAACATCCGGTCCCTTATCCGCGTATGTATTTCCATCATCAAAGGTCCAGTTGAGGTAACTGATGACCGCTCCATTGACATCGCCACTGTCTTTCATCTTCAGGGTAGCTTTATAATTGTTTCCTTCAATTGCACTGAAATCCAAATACTTCGCATAGACATACGGATAATGCTTCTGCCCATCATCGTTTGTCGTAGCATCTGTAAAATCAGCCGGCTTACCGCTTCCGTTCGCTTTTTCATATCCACATCCCACATCCGAATAGTCTGCTTTCCGGCAGATTGCACGGGAATCATAAGCATTCGAATTGCTGACCGTGCATGTGTTTTTGTCATATTTGCCACTGTCATAGATGGAGAATGCATCAGAGTTCAATGCCAGAGATGCCATCTCCAGCTGCTGTCCATTGTGCATGGTAAGCACAAATCCTTTGTCTTTATCTCCGGTTACCGTAATTTTATTATCATCTTTAAAGCCTTGATCCATATAGCTTCCATTGATAATTGGAAAAGAGTATGACAGCGGGATGTCTTTATCCGTAATGCCCAGCTGCGCATTTTCAAGCAACGGACTATCTTTTTTGCTCTTATCTTTTGGAAGATAACCTAACACATAGCCGTCTTCTACCCAGCCAATCACGGTACTGTTGCGCTTATACTTAAGATCTCCATCTGCTGCAAATGATTTTTCCACTATATCTGTATTACCATTCACACATACCAGATAGTTGCTAAAATTATCAGCCTTCAGATTTCTTAAGATGACACTCCCTCTCCTTACATCTCCTGCATAAGCTCCGGTCTTCGCCGTCGTCTGTGCATCTTTGTCAAGGGTAAGCTGCAATGTCATATTTACACCGACATTGTCAATGATGTTATCACCGCCAAGCACGATTGCTGCCACACCTGCAGCACTTCCCTTATCAGACACTTTGATTGCCTCATTTTTCCCATCAGTCGTCTGTGCCTGTTTAATGTTAATATCTTTTACGACACCGCCCATCATATACTGGATGAGTCCGTAATTATCCATGACAACTGTAGATTTTGGAAGCGTAATCGAAGGATAACTTCCATCCTTCTTCTTCTCTCCTACAATTACCCCGGCAAATGGGTACTGCTCCGATCCGAGTCCGGAGAAGTCACTGTTTAAAGCAAGATCGTTCATATCCGTCAGATAGGTAAGGTCAATATCCTTTTCTATCTGATAATATGCAGTGCGAAGAACATCTCTTCCCGGGAACTCTTTTTCTGTATATTTTGCCAAAGTATGTACCTTTTTATTCGTACCGTCCACATTGCATCTGCCATCCGTTCCCGGTATATTGACTTTCCAGCTGTTGTCTTTTTTCCCATCGACTTCATCCGTCGAATCCGTATCCCCTGTCTTCCCGGTTTCATCTGCCTGATCCGTAATATCCGTCGCCAGCTTGAAAATATCCTCATATGCACCGGAACCGGTCAGATATAAATACAGCGTCTTTAACTGTCCGCTGTCTGAAATGACATAAGGATCTTCATAGGTGCCGCACCCGTTCTCCAGATTACCGTTTCTTGGATTTACAAAAATATAACGGCTGTCTTCGCTGTCATGGTGAATAAATGGGATATAATTATTATCTTTTGCCTCCTTTATCTTTTTTTCCAGTTCATCATCCCGATTCTGATCATAATAGTTTACCCCGGCTTTCATTTCCTCACCGTAAGTAACATTATTATCTTTTGCATCTTTTTTCGTAAAGGTGTAGAGCACGATACGCGACGTATTCTCACCGGAATCACTGACTGCACTCGAATAATAATATTTGCAGATAAACGAAGCATATTGGAATACTTTTTTGTTCTTAAGGTATTCCACCTTCATGTGCCGCATCGTCACACGGACATTCGTTGCCGTCAGACTTCCCACCTGACCGATCAGTGCGCCTGCTGCATAGACGTCGTTATTGTAACCTTTAGTTTGGATTCCATCCAGCGTGATATCACATCCATCCGTTTTCTCTCCCTTCACATAGCTTAACAGCAGACCTGTCCCACATGCCTTACTATTACTATAACTGTCCACCAACACTCCATCCAGCGTGATATCACGGATTGCAACCGTTCCACCGGTATATTTGCTGCAAAGTGCACCACTGTCTGCCTCCAGATTTGCAATGGTTCCCTGGAAAGTGATGCCGGACACCTTATAATTGTTTGATGCCACAAACAACCCTGCATGCATCAGATACTGCTGCCGGCCGGATGCCTGCGGTGTTCTCTTATCACAATTATTCTTATGAGCGTTCTCGCCTTTTGCGATATCTGTGGCATAGAGTTTTATCACAGCGTTCTCGCCCACATACTTTCCACCAGTTACTCGTGTCGGATAAAAGCTATATCCCTTTAAATCAAAGTTTCCCGTAAGGTTCCAGGTATCATTTCCATTCACTGTCATTAACGATGGTTTCCCAGCCTCGTCGTGGAAATAAGGCTTAAAGAACCGCTTTAATTTATCTGATGTGTACAGATACAGGTGCCAAAGCATCAGATCCTCCGGTGTATCCAGCGTCGCCTTATTATTTTTCACTGTAACCGGATGATAATCGTTTGTAAACAAATTGTAATAATATCTCGTGTAGGGATTGTCCTGTGTACTTATGCGATTCACATAACTTGTATAGTTCGTGGCATCCGTCATATTCTCTTTGAATGCCGACATCCGTATGTTAACAATACCACCCAGTCTGTAATAATCGTCTGCAAGCATGGTCGGATTATAATTGACAAAATTATTTTTTAATTCACAGCTGACACCCACAATTTCATCAAAATTAGCATAACCGGTTACAGTTACCTTTGCGCTATTGTCCTGCGTGTCATCCTGGCTGTTCTGCTGTCCGTTGTTAATCGTATATTTGTCCACGTCAAGGGAAATGATCGCATATCGTCCGTCTGCCACAAGCAGTGCAGAGAACTTCTGCCCTCCCTGTATATCCTGCATCGTCATGGAATTCAGTGTAATATTGGAATTAAAGTCCAGCTTTCCACTGAATGTTGTGAACAGTCCACCTACATGACCGCGACTTTTGATTGTAGAATTACCGGTCACTTTTATACCGGTATCCCCGCTCACCGTTACCTCTGCATTATCCCACTGATAACCGAGAAGTCCTCCGGTAGCACGGACATTCGCTGGAGCATCATTAGCACTAATAGAAGAAGCATCTATCACTGCCCCATCCACTGTAATATCCTCCAAATTTACTTTTGCATAGGTACTATCTTTCACATATTTTTCCACACCACCCCAATCATGCTGGTTATTCCATGAATCCCAGCTAAGTGTTGCGATCATTGCAGACATTCTCGCCTGATATACATAGTTCGTACTTTGCTTAAACTTGGAATCGGTTGTCAGCCTGGATTTGATTGTCACATTAGAAATCTGAATATTCAGCTCATCCTCCGCTGTCTTTGTTGTCTTCAAATAGCCAACCAGACCTCCCACAATCTGCTGACAGCGTATGTTGGAAATATCCGGTGCGATTACACTGTTTTTGCATACAAACGTACCATCCACCAGCTCATAATACCCCACATATCCACCATAACAATTAATCGAAGTATTATTCACCACATAACCTCTGGTGCACATAATCATCTCCTGATCGACATTGTCAATCGTAAGATTTCCTTTGGCATGATATGCCAGTCCGCCGAACCCGGTAACATAATAGATATCTCCGGTCAGCTTTAAGTTGTTAAATGTTGCACCGTTTACATATGGGAACAAACCTGCATGGTCCTGTGTGGAAACAATGCTCATATGAATGGTAACTTTTTTGTCCGTCTGCCCATCATCTGCTTTCTGTCCCTCAAAGGTTCCACTAAAAGCATATTTTTCACTTTCGGCATCGGTGGTGCCATCATTGCGGACAAGCGAAAAGATACCTGCCTCTGCCAGATTCAGATCCGCCGTCACTTTATAATTTGCTTTAAGAAGACTTTGTCCGGTCGCAGGAAGCGAATCCTGTGAGAAGCAATCTGCTGCAAACCTTAATGCAAAATCTTTATCCTTAGCTTGAAATGTATTGCAGGCGATTGCCAGACGCAGTGCATCCGCAGTACCTTTCAGTGTGTATGTTCCATCCGCATATGCTACGGTTCCGGTTACTTCTTTTCCATACTCCTTATCAAAGTCAATGACATAAGTGTCTCCATCCTTAATGTTGCGGTACAGTCCACCATAATTTCCGATATCATTGAGTGTATAATCCTTTTTGTTGTTATAATAATCCTCCATCCAGACTCTGTCATCTTTGTTCAACGCCTTGTCATTTTTACGATAGTCAGCCCCATCCTCCAGATAAATCAAAGCTTCGTTCTGCCCACCTGCGATATAACCTTTCGCCTTGGCTGCACGAAGTCCTCCATTCGTATTATCCGCGTTCCTGTAATCGATTCCGGCAAGGTTGATTACCCCCTGCCAATTAGTGTCATTCTCTGCAACAGCTTCGGCATTCTCCTCTCCCTCCATCGGTGCAACGGCTTCTGTGGTATCCTGCGCCACTTCGCCCGTAGCAGGAATATCTGCGGTATTCTGAGACTCTGCGCCTGTGGAAGAAATATCTGCGGTATCCTGCTTCTCTTCGTCCATGACAGAGGCATCTGCGGTAGTATCTGTCGCCTCCGGAATCGCAATCTGTGCTCCGAGAGAAATGATAGAACCTTCCGCTACATATCCAAATAAGCCACCGGCATACTCCGGAATTTTTTGACTATTATTTATGCCATATATATTGGTAAATAAGGTAACAATTTCTATACCAGTCACACGTATTTTTGACTCCTGTCCGACATTTCCAATCAGACCACCCAGCCGTTTTCCGGAAAGCATACAATTATCATTTCTTGAAAATGAAAGCTTCAGATGATACATGGTAATATCTTTACCTGTAGCTTCTCCGGCAATACCTCCAGTGTACCCCGGTCCGGCGTCCGTATACTTTGCATAAGCATCATATGCATCATAACCGAGAGACGGCATGTAAGGATAATCACCATCCTCATAGCTTAAATCATGGATTTTCACATGGTCACCGGTGATAGAACCTGCGATTCCACCATTCTTTACAACATTGTCCCTTGTAAAGTCACTGTCATCTCCTCCAGCAATCTGTTTCTTATCGATACCGATAGCAGAGACATCCAGTAAAGGCGTAACATCCCCATTCCCCGTCTGTTCTGTCGTCGTATAACTTCCGAGCACACCACCCTGAATACAGGTACGAATCGTGGTACCGATACTTGTCTTAATCATGCCGTCCAGCGTAAAATGTGAAATCGTAACTGCGGAATTCTCCGCAGTTCCAATAAAGCCGCCTGCAGTGCCACCCTGGATGAAAATATCGGTGGATTTCGTTACTTTCTCTGTAGAAGTCACCGTTGCATTCTCACACGCACCAATCAGGCCTCCCACTGCAGAAGCATTGATGCTTCTTGCTCCTGATGCACTTCTTCCAACAATATTGGAAATGGTAAATTCCCCGGTGACTTTAAACGCTCCGCCAGCTCCCAGTTTTCCGATAATACCACCAGCAATTCCATCAGCTTTCGAACTGTATACTGCTTTGGCAAGCCCCGAAGCATCTGATACTTGTACAATAACATTTCCCTGTGTCTGTCCGACAAAACCACCTGCCACACATCCATTTACCTGTAACCCATTCGTCGCATCAATGGATACGCCTGCATTCGTACCATCGACATTCAATACATAGGCATCTGTTGTTTCTTTGTTAATGACCGTTCCATACAATGCTCCTGCTGCGCCGTTATTAACCTCTTCATTCGTGTTGCTTATCGTACCACCTATCAAGATATTCGTATAAGTAACTGGCGATGAAGAATCTGCAACCAGATAATCCGCAATACCGGATGTTGCATTTACAAGCGTCATATGAAAATTTGTAAGCTGTGCCCCGCTTCCAAGATACTGAAACAGAGGTTTTCCAAGTTTAAAGGTTGCACCCGATTGAATATATTCACTTATGGTACCTTTAAACGGAAAGTCATTACTTCCAAAACCTTCAAAATCTTTTTTAGTCGCTTTTTTATAACCATCTGTCAGATCCCATGTAAATTCTTTATCATCCAGTTTACCAAACTCAAAAGTATATCCGTCCAGCGAACTTGTCTGGCTCAGTTCCTGCAAAGCTTCTACGTCTGCATAATTTCTTACGAGATATTTCTTTGTCTCTGGTTTTTTCTGCAGATCCTCAGGTGTCCTCGGAAACGAATCTTCTTCCGCTACAGGCAGATTCTTATCCTCCGCGTTTTCTTCATCATCTGCTGCATTCTCTTCCCCGGATTTATCGGTATCCTGTTCCGTATTTTCTGTCACATCATTACCAGGCTTGCCGGTGTCCTGTTCCGTATTTTCTGTCACATCATTACCAGGCTTGCCGGTGTCCTGTTCGGTATTTTCTGCTACATCGGTACCGGATTTATCCGTATCCTGTTCCATTGTGTCAGCATCCGTCCCATCTGTCCCCGGATTTTCTGTATGAGCCAACTGTCCCTCGGTATCTGTCTGTCCATCGGACTGCGCTTCTGTCTGCAAATTAACTGCCAAAGCATCTGTCTGATACCCAGAGATTTCTATGCAATTGATTACGGATACTGCTGTCAGAGTAACTGCCAGCAGGCGCTTGAATCTATGCTTCATAATACCAACACTCCTTACCTGCAAACTAATTTGTTACTTTTACAGTCTCTGCCTGAACCAGAGACTCAAACTCATTTTTTGTCATCTTATCATTATCTATAAACGTACCTGTTTTATAAAAAGTGACATCAATACTTGTATAAGGCATCACCGCCACACGCATACAGGTCCATTTTGTCCCATCTTTGGTCTCATCATAATACCACTTCTGCGTTTCGCCGGATGAAGCTTTCTCCTGTTTCTTTGCTTCCAGATAATACTGATCATATTCGCTTATTTTCAGATAGTCACTCTTCCATCGGATAATAACCTGTGGCTTGACCGTAATGCTTTCCTCATTACCTGCCACAATATCGCCTTTCGTTTTCACGTTATATAAGAGACCCGATAAATCCTTTACCTTTTCTTTCCACAAACTGTCATTATAGTCAGGTTCATCCTGCACATCAAATGCCGCATGGTCAATGCTGAGTTCTACCGTAGATGTATATACTCCCTGAAATACCCCAAGCAGGCGGTTCTGCTGATCGCTGTCATTACGCACATAATCCGGTGCTACCGGATACGCGACAGCCATTACTTTTGCCGGGTTCTTCTCATACTTCTTATCATTTACCATCTCAATACCTAAAATATAAGTATCTGCAGACAACGTACCTCCCGGCAGTCTGCCAGTATACTTTGCAAACTTATCCGTACCGATTATTTTTCCGTCCTTATCCTCCTGATGTAAATATATTTTCTCAGAATCTCCTTTTTTCTGCACATAGTAGTTTGCCCCACATGATGTTGTATCGCCAAGCATCATAAATTGCACTTCATATCCCATGTTCAGACTGGCATCGTTATACAACAGGTGGTTTTCATAATTACGGATTTCAATATCAAATGTAGTTGTTCCACCGCCCGACCATTTACTCGTGTTGACATTCACTGTCAGGGATGCCGTATCTTCCGTTTTAATCTTCTCCATATCCGTTACCTGTCCACGCACGGTAGTAAGCCTGTTACTTCCAAAATACAGTCCCGATGCCACAGAAATGCCTTCCCTGCTGTTCACAGAATAGTATTTTGCCCATACCACGCCACCACCGACTCCTGCCAGTATACATACCGCCAGTGCAAGTAAAAGAATCCGTCTCTTTTTCTTCCTGTTTCGTATTCTTTTTCTGAATTTTGAAGTTTGTGTATTTTCTGTATTTTCAATGATTTCTAAATCTTTCATCTCTATATACCACTTATATTAACATTAGTTTTCTGCCTGTACTTTCTCCGAAGGCTTCGGCTGAAGTGCACGCACAATGACATCCACGAGATCCGTTTCCTTTGTATAGTTACTGAAATCAATTCCATCCTTCCAGGATATCTCAATCAGATAAAAGTCTTTATCATAAACAACTGTTCCATCTTGTGCAAGGCTTGTTGTCAGTGTCAGCGGCTTTCCACCTACACCGCCTTTCGTGTAGGAATCATAGATTCCTTTGTTTACAACATTACTTAAATCCGCACCTGTACCGAACACTTCGTTTCTGCTTATTGCAGTATTGTCTGTTTTTTGCATCGGTAAATCAGATATTTTAGAAAATTTCTTTTCTTTATCTGCTTCTCCCTCTATGTAGCTGACGATCACATTGCCATTTTCATCCTCTCGAAGTTCATAGACATTGTAGTTTACAGGCAGATTTTCTGTATAGGCCAATTCCAGTTCATATTCGAATTTACTCTCACGCGAAATCTCATAATCCACATTTCCTTTATCATCATCCGGCACTTTGTTTGTCACACAGATTACTTCCGAAAGTGTCTGCCCCGGATGCAGGTTTCCAACTGAAAAATTCAACGAATTTTCATCTGTGGCATTCTTCAGATAGAGGAAATAAGGAACCATGACATTTTTCTTTTCACTGTCGATTTTCCTCTGCGACGAGATTGTGTACCATGCAAACGTTCCTAATAATGCAGCAAAGACAAGAAGCAATGTCACAACGACAGCTCCCCTGCGTTGATCTTTTTTATTGATTTTTCTTTGTTTTTTCTCCTGATTGTCTATTTTTTCTGTCATATTTCTGCCCCATTTCGGATTTTTCTTTCCTTAAGGTTCTGTTGCGGAAACAGTGCCATCTCCTTCCAACGCATTGACTACAATATGGAACTGTATATTCGGAACATTCAGTCCGATCCGCGTATCCCCATAATCATAATACAGGTTTTTCTGTTCTTCGTTCATTTGCTGCACATATCTGTTCAGGTCATCCACTGTTATACTGCTTCCGGTAGTTACCCCCGCAGCCAATGCTGCTTTGATCTTATCCATATCATAGTAACAGCCACCATCTGTACGGTTTCTTCCCTCTTGCGGTATATCGGTATATTCATAAAACCATACCCAGTATATGGTCACTGGTTTTTCAACTTTTTGTTCCAGCGGAATTGTCAGCGTCGCATAAGTGTTATCATTCTCGCTGCTTTCTCCGATCAGACCGCTAAAAGAATAGGTACCGGTTGTCACATCCTTTGTACGGTTGCTGTAAAACTGGATATGCCCCTTTACCAGTTTCTTCAGACTTTCCTGCATCTGCGTCTGCTCCGCAGTAAGTGTACTCTGGCCTGCATCCTCAGTTCCAAATAGTGGAATACATTCTGTGTTGATACGGCACTGGCTGACATTTGGACTTAATGCAGTAATGTAAAGATTCAACTCTCCACTCACACCAGGTGCCAGCAGCGTCTTTCCCTGACTATCCTTTTCCACATTGTAAAAATTAGGCATATTGATATCAATGCTGCGCGCATTTTCATCCAATGTACTCACATCCTGCCCGCCCGGTTCCAATGCGACCTTAATATAATCCGAACCGTAGGTTCCAAGTTCCAGTCCCTTGACCAATGCGGAGTTCTGAAGCCGAAACCATGCAATCGTCACTGTAATGATAGAAATTGCTACAAGCAGCACCATCTCTCCCTTTAACAGCAGTTGACGATCGATATGAAGTTTTTTTCTTTTATGATCATTTTTTTTCATCATATTGCTTTATCTTCTGTTCTGCGCTTTGTTCTACATCCTGTTTTTCTTCCTGCGGAGGATCCTCTTCCTCCAGTACTAATATATGAAATATCTGCCAGATATAAGAAATCAGGCAAAGTAATAATGGCAGCATTACAATAAAAAAATAGATACGTTTATTTGCAAGCTTTGTCATTCCGCGCCCAATCCAGTTTCCAAACGGAAGCACACACACGAGCTTCCCTGCAATATCCTCATAAGAGACCGGATACAAGTCCTCAAGTGTATTGATATCACCCTTTGTTATATAAGAGATTTCACCAGTATCCGGATTTTTCTCAATCCTTACTACACGGTGCGTATTGTAATACCCTAAAAGCGTCGGATCTTTTGACACAAATGTGATGATATCATTCTCCCTGATTTCTTCCTGCGGCACCTTTTTGATCAAAATGAGCGTATCTTCCTCTAAAGCCGGAACCATACTCTGAGTAAGCACCCTTAAAACCTGATATCCAAACAAACTCGGATGATATCCCTTGGAAACAGCAATGATCAGGGTACACAGGATAATAACCACTGCCAGGAAAAATGTTTCCCGCAAAAATACTAATTTTTTTTTCATAATTTATCTGCATCTGTACTTTTACGAAGAAATCGCTTACGCTTTTTCTTCAGTACTTTTTCTGCTGTTTTCTTTTCCTGCTTACGTCGATTCTGAATCTCAGTAAGCTCATTCTGTATCAGTTTTCTAAGGGTAGCATCCGGTACATTCGGCATTCCCTGTACAATTTCTTCAAGCACCTGCCGGATATACTGATTGTCCATTTCCTTTTTTCTGGGTTTCCTGTCAATGTTTAATTCATCCACATCATTCAGATAATTGTGAAGCATGGAATAGTTCCACACGATAGAATCATAGATATCCTTTTCAAATTCTCTGGATATATTGGGATCCTGACGCAGCAGATTGACCGATACTCCTACCTGGCTATAACTGTGTATGAAATTCCACAATTCATAACATGCCTTGTAATCCCGGTTCTTCTTAATTGCATTTGTCTTTACGATTGGGTGATGCACCGCCGGAAAACGGCGCATTGTCATAATAAACTCACTGCTGACCAATGTATTTATAAGCCTGTGAAGACGTATTACACGGGAAAAAATATCCTCCTGCTCACTCTCATTTACCTTATCCGTCTGCTTATCCCGAATTTTAATCTGCATCTTATAATCGACGGTTTCTGTATAATTATCTACCTTGGAATTCATTTCAAGATAAGCACCCAGCTCATCCTTACTGGCCTCGAAAATTGCATCATATCTTTTATTAATGAAGAACTGCAATTCTCCCACCAGCGTGCAGATAAAACGGTTCTCATAGGTGTTTAAGCTTTCTTCCTTATACACATTAAGAATCCGGTTGGGGATTACGGTCCCATCCTTTTCATTATATTTGTCGATATAATTACTGTGCTGTAGAAGATGTCTGACCGATTCTGTCGATATATTTCTTGCGATTGCGATGTTCACGACTTCGCGTTGTTCCTCAATAAACTTACGGGGATTTAAGATAACATACTGCAGAGACTGCATGGCATTTTCAATCGTCTCTACCCATCTTTCATCTACCGTTTTTACCAGACGTACAAACGAAAAATCCACATAGTTTGCTCCGGTTTCCAGCAGATTGTAAAAATATTTGTAAAACTTATCATCTGCATACCGTCCCCGCTCTGCTGTCATTTTTGCATATGTATTTTTTACGTCATCCGAAAACTCGTCATATACCATTTATATCACCTTTAACTTCCGCTCATTCTCTTAAGTCTCAGCAGATATTCCTTGCTTATTTTCATCTCCTGTTCGCCAAAGGTCTTGTCCAAATAAAGAATTAACCCATCAATTTCATCCCGGATAAATCCAAGACCCAGGGATTCAAATTTACGGAGAATCTTTTTGGCAAACATAAAATCGATGCCACCAAGCTCTGTTCCACCACATGCTATATAACATGGTACAAAGTCTTTGATCTGCCTTAAAATACGATTACCAAAGGTCAGGCGGAAGTGCTTGATCAGATAAGCGTCCAGTTTATCCAGTTCTACCAGCATTTCCTCTGACAGTGGATGTGCTTTCTTTGCCTCTGCATATAACTGGTTCAGATAATCAAAGCTGATACGCATCGCAGGTGTCTCCGGTGTATCAAATGGAGCCGCCTTATCATCCAGATCAATTGGAATTGCACGGTCATACACCTTATCTGCAACCGCAAAAGTAGAGTCATCATTATTGATGGTTCCTACATACAATACATTCGACGGGATCCATACTTTTCCATCCACCATCTTATTCGGGTCTCCTGCGCTTCCGTTGGAAACGACCGAAATAAACCGTTCCTCTTCACGAGGTAATTCCAGAATGGAGAGCATCTCTGCAAAATAATACTCTACTCTGGCGATGTTCATCTCATCGAGAATGACGAACCTTAAGTCTTCCTGATAATGACCTTCATACAGTGTCTTTAAAAATTCGGTCTCTGTATATTTCTTTGTAAAATCATTATAATATCCAAAAAGCTCCGTCCGGTCACGCCAGGATGGCTGCACGGAACAGATCAGACTTGGATTTTCAATATACTGACCTAATGCATAAGGAAGTGATGTTTTACCGGTTCCGGAAATACCCTGCAGGATCAGCATCTTGGCTGCACCAAAGGATGCAAATACCTGTTTGACAATTTCCAGATCATAATACAGACCCAACTGACCTGCTGCAAAATTCCGGAAATTAATGCACAGTTCCTCAAGTGTATAGTCCTTTCTATAAACAGGTGCTGCATACTCCGGACTTAAATAGGTCTGATCCACAGCGGTAAGACGTGGGAAACGTCTTTCGCCTGTATAATGGAACACCTCGTAACGGCGCTTCTTTGCCTGCTTTTCTGCCAGGCTAAGCTGCTCTGCTGCTTCTGCGTCTTCCGGGGTCAGTTCTGCTGTTTTCTCCTGAACAGTTTCCTTCGTCTCTTCCACATTCTCTGTTTCCCCATCATCCGGGCCGGTTGCTGCATTCATATCTGCATCTGCAGGCATATCCTTTTCTTTTTCTTCCGTATCCAGATTCTCCAGGCGCTCATCCAATCCGGTTTCCATTAATTCCGGATTTACTTCCATGCCAAGATCTGTAATCTTCATTGCAAGGATTTTGTCTTTCTCATAATTTGCCCGCATGACTTCGCGTTTGAGTGTGACAACCTCATCCTTCATCTTCTCATACTCTACTACTGGTACTTTGAACCGAAGCAATACCCGCAGTCCCCGGATAATCAGATATATTAACAGCACAAAAATTACAAGAACTATAATGTGTACCAGAATCGCAGAAATCCACCCTGCCGGTGACATCTCATCCTTATAGGTATCAAATAGTCTGATATAAAAATCTACATCCAGAATGCCTACGATGGCCTCCCAGATAGCTACCACCACATTCCATAACAGACCAAAGATATTTCTCATCATATTGTAAAAATAATAAAAAAATCCATTCATCTTATCGTACCCTGTCTTTACTCAATCTATTATCATTTGTAATCTATAGTGCCCTATTTCGTAATCTTATGTGATACAAATTTTAACTGACTTGTAATCTGCGCATTCTGAATATCGTTCGTGCAGTCATTATCCGTTCCTTCAAACCAGACACGGATAGTTACCTTTGTAGGTGTATTTGCTTTGATTTTGAACAACTCTGAAGAATCACCGGAATAGTAAACTGTTCCCTGCTCTCCTTCAAATGTTCCACCCTTACCCTGCTTATGTATTGCGCCTGTATATTTTTTTCCACTATTATCTGTTGCCTTATCCCCGTTATTATGTGACGCATTATTCGGCTCATACATCGAAACATTTCCATTTACTGTAAAGCTGACCCTCACGCAATTCTCCGCGCCACCTGACGCACCTGATTTTGATTTTGCTTTTACGAAAGTACCACCATCTTCACCTGCATTCTTTGCTAATGTAATCGCATACTCGTTTGCGGAAGAACCTTTTCCTGTTTCTTCCACTTTCAGCCAGATGTCTTTCTCATAGTAATAATCTTTCTTCTGTGCCTCTTTAATTTCCTCTGCACCATTGACTACTTTATCAGATTCGTACTTCGGACTATACATGGTTTTTCCTGTTGCATCCGTTGTACACGGATACAAAATCTGTGTATCATTCGAAGCCAGACTGATCTCTGTCTTTTTATTTCCAAGTTCCCCCTCCGTCGAACCAATATAAAGTTTTCCCTCGGAACTTACCTGTAAAGACAGACTATTAACTCTCGCCGTGTTTCCCAATGTGAACCACGCATAGGTTGCACCCGATAACATCAGGACACATACCAATGCCATCACAATTGCTGCCCGCAATTTTTTCGTTTGCAGTTTTCCGATCTTCTTTCTCTTTTTCTTCATATTCATACCTCTCCTATGTATTATTTAACAGATAACCTTAATAGATAAATTTCATAGTCAGTTCAATATAACCACCTAAAATATCATCTACACATTCCGGATCTTCTCCCTCTGCCCAGATGACGGCTGTATACTTATCATACTCTCCCGGCTTTATTCCTTTTCTTAAGCCGGTACATACCATATCATTCGCCTCAAACGGGATCGTCGTCAGTTCGTATTTTTTGCCGTCTGCCAGATTGGATGGTGGATCTGCCTGTGCTTTCTTCATTTTGTCACTGGCATACTCCATAAATGGGAATTCTGAAACGGATTGCTGTGACTCAGGCTTGCCATCTGCTCCCTGCATTGCGTAGATTCCCTGTTTTCCATTTTTAAAAAGCATGACCCAGGCTGCTTTTTCCATGCCTTTATCTTTATCTCTTATCATCAGCTCATACCTGTAATTATGCTCTTCTGATGTATTGTTTTTTATGTAGAACGTATACGCCACATAATCAATTCCGTTATGCTCACCATCCACATTCATGACATTACGGTCAATATCAAATATGCTGATATTATTGGCATCTGTCACAGCTGTTCCATATAACGTAATCAATTTTTCTGAAAAATCGGTGGTCTCAGACAACAGGAAGCCATCATCTGCCATCTCCCGGTCAAGACTTATAATAAATTCTCCTGACTGCGTATAAATAGCAGCCATTACATACCCAACCATTAATATTGCAATTAAAATGCCAAGTGTCTGCCACGCCGCCTTCACCCGGAAAAGGCTCCGCCTTACGCTGACACCGCCCAGCCACCAATGCTTAAAACGGTTCAGCCAATCAAACCGGCTGATCAGACTCCGCCTTATTTTCTTTTCTTTTTTCGTTTGCCCGGGTGTCTTTTGTCTTTTCTCCCTTTTCATTTGCATTTCCTCTTAACACTATAATACTCTCTATTATTTTATTTCCCAGCCCACCTCGGTATCCGCCGGCAACTGTGGAATCATCTCAACAAATATTTTTGCAAGCTGTGCGTCAAATTGTTTCCCCGCCTCAGATAAAATGATTTCTCCTGCCTGCTGTCTTGTCGTCTGTTTTGGTTTGTAAGGTTTCCAGCTCACGATTCCATCAAAAACGTCTGCGAGAGAACAAATCCGCGCCAAAAGCGGTATTTCCTCTCCCTTTCTATGGAATGGATATCCTTCTCCGTCATACCGCTCATGATGATACATCGCAACATCAAAAAAATCTTCAAGTAATTCTCCCTGAAAGGGAAACTCATAAATGGATTCCACTGCATTTGCAGCATAAATCGTATGATTCTGTATGATCTTGCGTTCTTCGTCCGTTAATTTTCCTACCTTGTTCAAAATTGAGGCCGGAATGTAAGCTCGTCCCAAATCATGATACCGAAAAATTGCTTCACTTTTTGCTGGAAAAGACGCATGAACCGACCGCGCCATAGCATCCGGAAACCGTCTGCACAATTCTTCAAAAAAGCACTCACTATAACGTCCCACACGCTCCATATGTTCTCTGGTATTACGCGGTATGGTATTGTACAAACTGTCAAGTGTCGGATATTTTCCCTGTACAGATGGTGCCATCTGTGCTCTGTCATATACAATCATGAAATTCCCGCTTTCTTTGTCTCTTCTGTGTTTTGATTCTCCTCTTCTATCCCAACGAGGAATCACTTCGGAGCACATCTACAAATTTGCCAACTTCTGCCCACGCTTTCTTCGACTCCGGTATATTCAGGTATGCCATCTGAAATACGTGGAACATTCCTTCATAAATGCTTAAACGCACACGAATGCCCTGCTGCCGTGCCTTTGCAGCAACGGATACCGAATCACTCAGAAGCATCTCCAGCGATCCTACCTGAATCAGCATCGGTGGAAATCCCCGGAAATCTCCAAACAATGGAGAAATATAGTAATCCATCTTGTCGTGATCTCCAGCGTAATCGTTGACATAGATCAGGCTTTCTTTTGTATTTCCAAACAAAGGGTCCTTTTCGTAGTTGGTTGTATAGGACTCTCCGCTGGCCGTCAGATCCGTCCATGGAGACATGGCAATAACTCCGCCGGGCATCGGCATATGATGATCTTTCAGATACATGCACAACGCCATGGCAAGTCCGCCACCTGCAGAATCCCCGGCAACAATGATCTGCTCCCCATAATAGCCTTTGTCCAAAAGCCACTGATAGGATGCGAGCGCATCCTCTAGTGCCGCCGGATACGGATGTTCCGGTGCGACGCGGTAATCCGGTGTCAGCACATTGCAGCCTTTGCTCACCTCATTGTACAGGCCGGCAAACACATAATATGCATTGCGCACCGCCCCCATATAACCGCCACCATGCAACTGTAAAATCACATAATCCTGCCCTGGATTCTCCTTTAGGGACAACAGCTTCATGGAGAAGTTTTCCATGTCAATATTTGTCATATTAAAGCATTCCGGCACGTGCCACGCTGGCTCTTTTAACCGCTTTCTAAGTTCTCCGCTTTTGATTTTCTTTCCAATCTGCAGATCATTGGTAAGATGGGAAAGAAGTTCTGCTATTACACGTCCCTTAACACTTGCTTCGTTCTCTATCATACGTGAAATCTCCGTTTTAACTCTGTTCGTGCTCTCTGGTCACCTAAGATCAAAGTCCCCAGGAATAAAAATACTGAGGTTCCAAAAGCAATCCATACGAGATATTTGAAGTGGATCATTCCCATCAACCGCAAAATAACCGGAATCAGACTGAGCAATATGGTCAGTATCTCTGTCATCATGTAACTCTGCCAGTTTCTGCGGTTAATCAGAATCAGCAGAAAAATAACCAGATCCACCACAAGAATCGCAGACGGAACTACAAAATCCAATGACCATCCGCGATATCCCGTCACATAATCAATGCCAAGCATCATGGCAACCGCCAGAATAATCAGACTGATTGTCTTAAACATATATCCCGATTTGCCCACAATCGCAAGCCGGAATACGATATTTGCATAGATGAATACTAGTCCCACTACAATGCTCCACGGAACCTGTGGGTCGGCATTATAGTTAATGAAAACCAGAAGGCACTCAATTAAAATAGACAAAAATAAAAATAAATTTTCCAGAAATCGAAACCGCTTTGTGACCGCAATAGCATTCGGGTACATATCCTCTGTGGTAGTCCCATTTTCTTCAAGTACATGCTTGCACAATGGGCAACGATCCGTGTGATCCAAAATGATCACATTGCATTTCTGACATCTACTCATAATACACCCCGTTTGTTTCAATACTTACCTCTACGCCATCCTCTGCGATTTTGCGGAAAAAGGCTTTCTGTACGGTTGCCTCCGCAAAAATGGAACTGAACGTAAATATCAGTGTGTCCTGATACGAACAGATTGTTCCTTTCAGATACTGTCCCTTTGACATGGCAATAAACGAATGGAACATCTCAATATATGGCTGATATAACTCGTCAATTTTGATATTTCCGATATTGGTAATCGTTGTCGTATTGGCCACCGCTGACTTCGAATACACAATCCGCATCGCTATATTCTTCAGAAAAAGCGGTACCGGACGCATAAGCTTGTTCATCTGATTGGACACGCTGTAAGAAAATAAATCCTCGAGATGTTCCTTATTGATTTGCTTGTGCAGGCTCTCCTGTATAATAACCAGAACTTCCTCAAACGTATATGTGTTCTTCTGTGGACGAAACTCTGCAGAGACCATGACAAAGAAATTCTTTGTCGTATCGGAATCAAAGTACGGGCGCAGATTCACCGGCACTGCCACACGGATTGGCCGCCCTCCCGGCATTCCATGCAACAGCTGCGTATATACGCTCCACACAAATACCGTCACAAGATATTCGTTCAACGACGCATGATACCGGTGTGCGACCTCTTTGAGCTGCTGTACCGGCATCCTTCCATGCATCAGACCAAACTCGCCTGCCGGCAGCCTGTCCTCATGGATCAGATATGCTTTTTCCTTATTAAATCCACTCGGTCTGCCTTTTTTATAATTTCTGACAAAGCTATCCTCGCGGCTCAACGATGTATCCACACTCAGTCCATTCTGTCCTCCGAGTTCCGGATGCACAAGCCGCAGATACTGATAGGTCAGTTCCCGGAGAAAATTGATTCCTCCCATACCGTCCGTAAGCACATGAAATACTTCCAGATTGATACGTTTCTGATAATATGTGACACGAAACAGATAACTGTGATTCCTGTTCGGCTGAATAAAGCGGCACGGAAACATCGTTTCCTCGGTCACGCGAGGAGCTTTCTTTCCATTTTCCTCAAAATAATACCAAAACACACCGGTCCTTAGCCGGACATTAAATCCGTCGAACTTCGGCAATACCATATCAAGTGCCTGCTGCAGATATTCTTTTTGAATTTCTTCCTTGAGCGTCACACTGATCCGGTATACATTTGTCATATTCTCTCCCGCAATGGAAGGAAATAAATGTGCCGTATTGTCCAGCTTATCCCAACGGATCTGTCTGGGCATAGAGTGTGTTTTCTTTTGCTTTTCTTTCATAATATTGTTACATTTCCTTTGACTAGAAGATACTAACTCCTACGAGACTCAGTACCATCATAATTACTCCCGCAAGCAGTACGCCAAGCATGACTGCTGCAATAGTAGATTTAAAATCCATGTCCAGGATACTGGCTGCTAATGTTCCTGTCCATGCACCGGTTCCCGGAACCGGAATTCCAACAAACAGTAATAATGCTACAAAAAGACCTCTTCCGGCCTTCGCCTGCAGCTTTTTGCCGCCTTTTTTCCCCTTCTCAAGACACCAGGTAAAGAACTTGCCAATGACCGGCTTATCCGTGCCCCATACAAGCACCTTGCGTGCAAACAGATAAATGATCGGTACCGGCAACATATTTCCAATAATCGCTATCATGTACGATGGTATCGTCGGAAGATGAAATATCTGCGAATAGGGAATTGCTCCACGAAGTTCGATCAGCGGTACCATGGAAACAAAAAAAACGATCAGATAATGCTTAAACAATATTTTGTCCTCATTTCTTAGATTTACTTATTCTTTTACTGATTTATATATGCCTTCAGGAAATCAATAAACTCCTGCATTTGCTCATCCGTGCCAATGGAAATACGCAGATATTCATTGATTCTGGCCGGATTGCTGAAATGCCGTACATAGATATCTTTTTCTTTCAAAGCTTCAAACAAAGCTTCCCCGGATACCTGTGGATGTCTGGCAAATATGAAGTTACTCTTGGAATCGCCAAACACGAAACCAAGTTTCTTCAGTTCCTGCTTCGTCCATTCTCTCGTCTTTATAATCTTATCACGTGTCATCTCAAAGTATGCACGGTCTTTGATTGCCGCGGTGCCTGCTGCGATTGTAATCGTATCCATCGTATAGGAATTAAAGGAATACTTCACATCATTTAAGTACTTGATCAGTACCGGATTACTGATTGCAAATCCGATACGTGATCCTGCCATGGAACGGGATTTTGAAAATGTCTGTACAACAATCAGATTGTCATACTTATCAATCAGAGGCAATGCACTCTCGCCACCAAAGTCAATATATGCTTCATCCACCACAACAATGACATCCGGATTGGCCTGAATGATCTGCTCGATCTGCTCTAAAGTCATCAATTCACCGGTCGGTGCATTCGGATTCGGGAAGATCACACCACCGTTTGCCTTTTTATAGTCCTCTGTGCGGATTTTAAACTCATCATCCAACGGAATGCGCTCGTATGGAATACGAAGCATTTCTGCCCACACATCATAAAAGGAATATGTGATATCCGGAAACAGAATCGGCTCCTTGGCATTAAAAAATGTCATAAAGATCATAGCCAGCACATCATCGGAACCCACTCCGACAAAGACCTGATTGTTCTCTACCTTATAAAAGTCAGCGATGCCCTGTACCAGATCTGCCACGACCGGATCCGGATACAGGCGCAGACGATCAATATCTACGTCTGCTACCGCTTTTGCGACCCCCGGTGCCGGTGGATACGGATTCTCGTTTGTATTTAATTTAATCATACGCTCCTTCTTTGGCTGTTCGCCTGGAACGTATGGAACGACTTTTCGAATATTGTTTTCCCAGTTTCTCATGTTGCCTCCTCTATTTGATGAACAAAAGCACTGTTATAACTGTCTCCGGCATGGAGACAACAGGCTAAACATCTACTTAATAATAGTACCGCATCCTTATAAAATTGTAAAGAATTCCCCCCCTGTAAAATATCGTTAAATTTCGCAATTTACCCTCTTGAAGTTTTGAAAAATCGTGATAAGATAGATTCACATTGTGAAAAAATGTTCAGGATAAGGAGACAAATTATGGGAAAAGGTACAACAAAAGAGATGACAAGCGGTTCTACGATGAAACTCATTCTCGGCTTTGCCGTTCCGCTTCTTATGGGAATGCTTTTTCAACAGGTATATGGACTGGTGGACACAATTATCGTTGGCCGCTTTCTTGGTGTATCCGCGCTTGCCGCTGTAGGCGCTACCGGAAGTATCAACTTTCTGATCATTGGATTCTGTCAGGGCATCTGTAATGGATTCGCCCTTCCGATTGCCCAGCGTTTTGGCGCAAGAGATTACGACGGACTCCGCAAATATGTAGGTAACTCTGCGATATTATCCATTCTTTTCGGAGGTACGCTCACAGTACTTACCGTGGTATTCTGCCGCGATATTCTTCTTTGGATGCGCACACCATCGGATATTATTGATTTATCTTATCAATATATCGTTGTCATTTTTGCCGGCATCCCTGCCATCATCCTTTACAATATATTATCCGCATATCTGCGTTCGCTTGGAGATTCCATCACACCGGTCGTTTTTCTGATTCTGGCCGCTGTGCTCAATGTCGGACTGGATCTGCTGTTTATCGTAGTCTTTCACTGGGGTGTATTTGGTGCTGCTTTTGCTACCGTGCTGGCGCAGGCGGTATCCGGCATCCTCTGTCTGATACTGATCATTTGGAAATTTGAAATTCTTCACTTGAAACGCGAGGACTGGAATCTGGATCCTTTCTATGTAAAATATCTTTTGATCATGGGACTTCCTATGGGATTACAGTATTCGATCACTGCTATCGGAAGTGTCATTTTACAGACTGCGGTCAACTCCCTCGGTTCCGCTGCTGTCGCAGCCATGACAGCCGGAAGCAGAATTTCCATGTTTGTAGTATGTCCTTTCGACGCACTTGGTTCTACCATGGCCACTTTCGGCGGACAAAACGTAGGTGCCGGAAAGCTTGACCGGCTTGGACAAGGACTCCGCTCCGCTGTGATTCTTGGAGCTGTCTACTCTGTCATCATTCTTCTTGTGCTGATCG
>ERZ1034713.99-NODE-99-length-54825-cov-34.858517_pt1 | contig 54825 bp, 49 predicted proteins | sample MGYA00520692_ERZ1034713 | MGnify/ENA primary metagenome ERZ1034713 (study PRJEB33766, sample SAMN09781717) | gut metagenome | biome: gut microbiome | host: Homo sapiens | place: Madagascar | study: EMG produced TPA metagenomics assembly of the PRJNA485056 data set... | reverse complement strand
GCAATGAAAGCTTGCTTTCAAATTGCCGAGTGCAGCTTATCTTCTGCAAAGATAGTCCTATTATCCGTAACCGAAGACCATAGTGACGTTAAAAAAAAATAATGAGAACCTCCTCACTCGGAAATTCTCATTACGATGTAAATATAAATTGTATAAGTAAAAGATGATATCTGCGTTTCGCAACGCACCTTGTTTAAAACCAACGCAAAAGTAGTAAAAATTGTTTTTTAACAGGTGACTTTTTTGTCTTTTAGGGGGTAAAAATTATTTTTTGAACTAAAATGAACCAATTTTACCACTCATTTGCTTAAAAACACCAAGCCCTTGAGTGTGAAAAGACACTTTGTAAAAAAAAAACACCAGATACAATAATACATCTACAAAAAGCACTTAAAGCTAACAAAAAACATCATTTAGAGACTTCATTCTGTATTTGTAAATTTAGAAATTAATGAAAATGAAAGAGGAAAAAGCGAACTTTTGAGTCAGTTCAGAGGTTTAAAAAATTAGAGGTTAAAGGTAGGAGAAGTTAAAGAAGTTTGAGAAGTTATCACTCCCTTCGGTCGTTAGAAGTTATAGCCAATAGCTTTAAAACTACAGGCAATTTACAAAGCTGTTGCCCTTACAGGGCGCCTTGCCGATAAGCCAATATACCCAGGGCGCTGCCCTGGGCTAAGAGCTTTTGGGCCTTCAGCCCGTACTTAAAAACTTGAGTTATAAGCCCACTTGAAAAAGTCAATTTTACGAAAACCTATTTTTGATTATCAAATTGCAAAGACAAAAAATACGATTTTCGACTTTTTCAAGTGGACTCAGTAAGATACTTGACTCAGATGAATATATGTCTAATCTGAAAATATTAAGAAAGCGAGAGCATCTTCTCAATAGGCTTGACAGCATCGCGTGCGATCGCTTCGTCAACCTCTACAGTAGGCCAATCATACTTCAGGGCATTATAAATCTTCTGAAGCGTGTTCATCTTCATATATTCGCACTCATTACAGCTGCATCCTAATCCACCTTCGCTCACCTCGGGTGGCACAGGATAGAAAGTTACACCAGGACAGTTGCGCTCCAGCTCGTGAAGAATACCAGCCTCCGTGGCGATAATATACTCCTTGATTTCTGGATGCTTCTCGGCATATTGAAGCATTGTGGCAGTAGAACCCTTTACATCAGCTACAGCCAACACAGGAGCCTTGCACTCAAGATGAGCCATCACGACAGCCTCAGGATGCTCGCTCTTCAGCTTTACGATAGCCTCGACAGAGAATTTCTCATGCACATGACAGCCACCATTCCAGAGCAACATATTGCGGCCTGTAACACTATTGATATAATTGCCTAAGTTATAGTCGGGACCAAAGATAATCTTTTCATCTTGTGGAAAACTGTCAATCACCTTCTTGGCATTGCCACTCGTCACCACACAATCGGTAAGCGCCTTGACAGCTGCTGTCGTATTGACATAGCTCACCACCTTGTATCCAGGATGCTCAGCCTTATACTGCTTCAGGTCTTCGGCCTTGCAGCTGTCGGCGAGCGAACAACCAGCATTCAGGTCAGGACAAAGTACTGTCTTGTCAGGACTCAGCAGTTTGCAAGTTTCTGCCATAAAGTGCACACCGCACATCACCATTACCTTGGCATCAGTTTCTGCAGCCTTGCGTGCCAGCGCCAAAGAGTCGCCCACGAAATCGGCAATATCCTGAATATCGCCTACGGTATAGTAATGAGCCAGGATGATAGCATCTTTCTCCTTGCAGAGTCGGCGTATCTCCTGCTTCAAGTCTAAGGTTGCATCAACAGGTTCATCGACAAAACCTTTCTCTATCCATTCTTTTTTCACCATAACATTATTATTTCTTTATTCTTCTTTTTTTATAGGATATAGGAATGATGATATAACGTGGATAAGTGGATAAATATTTGGATGATTTCTTGCCAGTTTTATTATCCACACCCTGATAGTAAGTTATCAATACATCTGTTGCATTTCTTTTTCTTGGTTCTTAATGCTTTAGATGTTTTATCCACATTTTCCTATTTTGGTGCAAAGTTAATAAGTTTATATCTTTTTCCGTTCTAAAATTCCTAAAAACTTCATTAAAACTTAATAATAACTATGTGGATATCCTCATTCCGAGCGGGCAGGAATGTGATTGGTGGATATCTTGAAAGTTATGAATAAGTTATTGGATGGGTTTTCCATTCGTTTTTCCACAGGTTTGTGGATAAAAGTTATATACTATGTTCTGCTGTATTAAATACATAGCCTGTGCAAGATAATATTATTTTTTACCTGTAATAATGGTAGTTAAATAAAAAAATAGTATCTTTGCAGAGCAGATTTAAAAGATAATATTTTTTATTACTGCGGCTTTTCAGAATTGGATAGAACATTAATTCGTCAAGCATTGAGCGTTGCAGTTTCTATTTTTGAATATTGGAGTAATTATGACAAAAATAACTAAGTATATAATATTGATATTTTTATTAGCTTTACAAGTTGTCTATTTAATAGAAATTATAGAAAGGGTTAGTTTAAATAAATGGAGTGATATTTTCTTTCCATGTATTTTTTCTTTATCTATTTGGAATGCTTTCTATTTATTTCTCAAAAAAGTAAAATAATAAAAGGGATATTTGCAGAGAGCATATATAAATACGCTCTCTACTTAATGTTTTATTTTTGTTTCAAAACAGTTTCTATTCTTTGAATGATATCTTCTGGCTTGATTTGGTTCATGCAAGCCATATCGCCTCGCATACATGGCTTATTGCCATAGATACTGCAAGGGCGGCAGGGTAAGTCTACCTGTACGGCATTGGTAGGATTTTGATTCCATCCCATGAAGCCGGCGTAGGGATGGGTTGCGCCCCATATACTTATCACGGGTGTGTGGACAAGTGATGCCAAGTGCATATTGGCGCTGTCCATGCTGACCATCACCTGCAGATGGTTCATGAGGATGAGTTCTTGCTGCAGACCCTTGAGTTGAGCCGACGCATTACATACTTCGGGCCATGTCTCTGCCCATCGGTTCATGACCTCAGTTTCCTTCTCTCCACCTCCGAAAAGAAATATTCTGCATTGTGGATAAGTGTGGATAACCCCCTGTATAACTCTTTCCATCAGAGGCAATGGATATATCTTTCCCTCGTGTGCAGCAAAGGGAGCCAAGCCTATCCAGGGTTTTTCGTCGCTGTGGATATCTCTGTTTACTTCTGTGTTGGCCTTGTTCCACAGCGTTTCTGGCAACAGGTTGAGGTCGCCTTTCTCTGAGCCAAAGATAGAAGTGAAATCCAGTTTGACAGGATAACCCAGTTTGGCAAGAACTTCAGCATAGTTTTCAAACGATGTGGGTTGCTGTACGAACTTCTTGTCGTTTTGTGATGTGAGCTGGCGTTTGCCCTTGCGGTGCTTGTCGATATGCGCCACCTTGAAGTTGTCGAGATTAAACCTCATGCGCAGATAGCTGGATCGCAGTACACTGTGCAGGTCGGCTATGGCTGTGAAATGCTTTGCCGAAAGGCGACGGTAGAGGGCATTGAGTCCCTTGATTCCATGATACTCGTTTTTGATGTCGGCTTCCATGAAGCCGACATTAGGAGCTAAATTTTCGAAGAAAGGACGGGCAAACGGGCGGCTGAGCACAGTAATCCTGACGGCAGGATACTGGGTGGCAAGCGAATAAACCACAGGCACAGTCATGGCAACATCGCCCATGGCCGAAAATCGAATGATGAGAATATGCTCAGTCTTCATTTCGTTTATTTTTCTTAGTAATGGACTCTATTTGTTTCAAGTCAAGGGAAGACAAGGAAGAGAAGGAAACTGGGTGACTATCGTTTCATAGCTTTCTTTTTAGGGGAAAAGATATGAAATACTGTGAATATTGCCGCTAAGTTTCCTTCTTCTGACTTTCCTGTTTTCGATTGTGCTATATATATAATAGGTGTAAACCTTATTATTTCTTGTTGTAGAGTACAGGATTGGTAGAAGGATCGTTGTACATCTTCATCTGTCTGTACACCTTCATATACTTTCTTCCAGCCTCGATATCTTCGAGCAACTGGTCGATGGCAGTACTGAGGTCAACCTGCTGTTCGAGCAGCACATCGAGTTTAGCCTGACATTTAGCCTTGTGTTCTGCAGAAGCCTCAGTACGTTCAACCTGCTCACGCATGTGGTAAATCTTCAGGGCCAGGATACTCAGACGGTCGACAGCCCATGCCGGACTCTCTGTGTTGATGCGTGCATCGGGCAACACTTTCACCTTGGCATACAACTCACGGAAGTATGAGTCGATCTGCTCAACGAGGTCGGTGCGGTCCTGGTTGCTCTTGTCGATGCGTCGTTTCAGGATCAAAGCCTCTGCAGGGTCAATCTGTGGGTCGCGGATGATATCCTCGAAATGCCACTGTACGGTATCAATCCAGCATTTCAGATACAAACGGTTCTCAATGGAGCCGTCTTCGTAAGGATTGTTGATAGGAGTATCAATGTTGTCCTTGATATGATAATCGACAATAGCCTGATTGAAAATTTTGTTTGCTTTTTCTGTAAATGTCATGATGTTAAAAGATTAATTAATAATAATGCACAAAAGTAATTAAAAAAAAGCATATTACCAACAAAAAAGACAAAAAAGCACAAAAAAGGTGCACAGTTTATAGGTATATGTGCATCAATTAGCACTTTTTTCTATAAAATGTTTGTTTATTTGAAAAAAAAAGTGTTCCTTTGCACCCGATTTTTAATTAGAAATTAATTTATAACATTTTAAAAGTTACAATTATGTCAGAAATTGAAAGCAAAGTAAAGGCTATTATCGTAGACAAACTCGGTGTTGATGAGGCAGAGGTTAAGCCAGAGGCAAGTTTCACAAACGACCTTGGTGCTGACTCTTTGGATACAGTAGAGTTGATCATGGAATTCGAGAAGGAGTTCAACATTTCTATTCCAGACGATAAGGCTGAGAAGATTGCAACTGTTGGTGATGCTATCGCTTACATCGAGGAGAACAGCAAGTAATTAGCAACTTTAATTATTATAAATGGAATTAAAGAGAGTTGTAGTAACAGGTCTCGGCGCCGTAACTCCAGTAGGTAATACTCCTGAGGAAACTTGGGAGAACCTCCTTGCAGGTAAGAGCGGCGCAGCTCCTATTACTCATTTCGATACAACCCTTTTCAAGACCAAGTTTGCTTGCGAGGTAAAGAACCTGAACATCAACGATTGGATTGACCGCAAGGAAGCCCGCAAGTTGGACCGTTACACTCAGTTGGCTCTTATTTCTGCCATGCAGGGTGTAAAGGATGCCGGTATCGATCTTGAGAAGGAAGACTTAAACAATGTAGGCGTTGTTTATGGTGTAGGTATCGGTGGTATCAAGACTTTCCAGGACGAGGTGACTTATTTTGGCACCCATCAGGAGAATGGTCCTAAGTTCAATCCATTCTTCATTCCTAAGATGATCGCTGATATCGCTTCAGGTCAGATTTCTATCCATTTCGGATTCCATGGACCTAACTACACTACTACATCCGCATGTGCTTCTTCAAGCAACGCATTGGCAGATGCTTTCAACCTGATTCGTCTGGGTAAGGCAAACATCATCGTCAGCGGTGGTGCCGAGGCTGCTATCTGCGAATGTGGTGTAGGCGGATTCAACGCTATGCATGCTTTGTCTACTCGTAATGATGACCCTGAGCATGCTTCACGTCCATTCAGCGCAAGCCGCGACGGATTTATCATGGGCGAGGGTGCCGGTTGCTTGGTTCTTGAGGAACTGGAGCACGCCAAGGCTCGTGGTGCGAAGATTTATGCAGAGATGGTAGGCGAAGGCGAGAGTGCCGATGCTTATCACATCACAGCTTCTCATCCTGAAGGTCTCGGTGCAAAACTCGTTATGGAGCGCGCCCTTGAGGATGCCAACTTGAAGCCAGAGGATATTGACTACATCAATGTTCATGGCACATCTACTCACGTAGGTGACATTTCAGAAGCTAAGGCTATCAAGAATGTCTTCGGCGAGTCAGCTTATAAGCTTAACATCAGTTCTACCAAGTCTATGACTGGTCACTTGTTGGGTGCTGCTGGTGCTGTAGAGGCTATGGTCTGCGTACTCAGTGTTAAGAACGACATCGTACCTCCTACCATCAACCATGAGGAAGATGATAAGGACGAAGAGCTCGATTATAACTTGAATTTCACCTTCAACAAAGCTCAGAAGCGTGAGGTTCGTGCTGCATTGAGCAATACCTTCGGTTTCGGTGGTCACAACTGCTGTGTAGTATTCAAGAAATATGCTGAATAATTTTATAGATAGAATAAAGCTCTCTTTCCGAAAGGATAAAGAGCTTTATTTTTCTTTGTATCAGATTTTAGGTTTTTATCCACACGAAATTAGCTATTACAAGATGGCGCTGATGCACAAGAGCATCATGCACCGCAACGCAAAGGGAAAACCCATGAACAATGAGCGACTGGAGTTTCTCGGTGATGCCGTGCTTGATGCTGTAGTGGGTGACATCGTATATAAGCATTTCCCCGGCAAGCGTGAGGGATTTCTTACTAATACCCGAAGCAAGCTGGTACAGCGCGATACGCTCAACAAGCTGGCACAGGAAATGGGCATCAATCAGCTCATTCTGTCGAGTGGCCACAGCTATTCGCACAATAGCTATATGGGAGGAAACGCCTTTGAGGCTCTCGTGGGAGCTGTCTATTTGGACAGAGGTTATAATGTCTGCATGGAGTTTATGCAGAAGCGTATTCTCTCACAGATGATCAACATCGACAAGGTGGCTTACAAGGAGGTCAACTTCAAGAGCAAACTCATAGAGTGGAGCCAGAAGAATCGTGTAAAGCTCGATTTCGTACAGGTGGAACAGGAAAAGGACAAGAACGGAAGTCCTGTATTCACCTACAAGGTGGTTATAGAAGGTATAGAGGGCGGAACAGGCAAGGGCTATTCCAAGAAGGAAAGTCAGCAGATTGCCTCCAAGCTTACTCTGGAACAACTTCGTAAGAAACCTCAGTACATTGACGCCGTCTTTGCTGCCAAGTCCAACCGTACCAAGATGGAGGAAGAACCTGTGCAGAGTGTGCCTGTTACTGAGGTAAAGAGTGACTTCATCATCACAAAAGAATCCGAAACAGAAGAAAAACAGGTAGATGTCTTCTGCGAAAAGGTGTACGAAGAGACTTCCCGGAAGGATACAGAACCTAAAGTAGAAGTGAAAGAAGAAGAGGAGTTCGATCTGAGCGATATTTCTTCCACTCCCAAGGAAATGTCTAAGGAAGACATCATTGCTGCTGCCGAAGCTGCTGCCTTTGAGGAAGAAGGAGAGAAATAAAAAGAGGATAGCAAGGCTATTATCGTTGTAGATTTCAGGCGACTTGTCATGATCCAAAATATACTCACTACAGACATTGCCCGCTTATCAGCAATGGTTGTAGTGAGTATTTTTTTTGCCTATATACTGCCATTTGTATTAAAAATAGTAAAAACTTTCTGTATATTAAAAGTTTAGGTTAATTTTGCAACTTAAAAGATATTAATATCACTTATGAGTTTAACAAAGATAGTCAGTAACGTCTTCAAACCTCGTCAAAAGGAGTTGGAGAAGTACTTGTATGATGCAGAACATCTGCAGCACAATGTACTCATGCACCTTTTAGAGAAAGGAAAAAATACAGAATACGGCGTTAAGCATCTACTAAACAATACCGATTCTTACGAGAAGTTTGCCAACAATATACCTGTCAACACCTACGAGGAGCTGAAAGGTGACATCGACCGTATGCGCCACGGCGAGCAGAATGTGTTGTGGCCAGGAACTGTGAAATGGTACGCCAAGTCGTCGGGAACCACCAACGACAAGAGTAAGTTCATTCCTGTGTCACGCGACGGATTGCATGGCATTCATTATGCAGGAGGCTTCGATGCGGTGGCCTATTATCTGAGAAATCATCCCGAAAGCAAGCTCTTCGATGGAAAGAGCCTTATTCTTGGTGGAAGTCATTCGCCCAACTATAATGTCTCGGGCAGTTTGGTGGGCGACTTGAGTGCCATCCTCATCGAGAATATCAATCCTTTGGCCAACTTGGTGAGAGTGCCCAAGAAGCAGACAGCCTTGTTGAGCGACTTCGAGGTAAAACGCGACCGTATAGCCCGCGAGACGATGAATAAGAATGTGACCAATATCTCGGGAGTGCCCAGCTGGATGCTCAGTGTGCTGGTACGTGTTCTCGAACTTACGGGTAAAAAACATTTGGAGGAAGTGTGGCCCAACCTGGAAGTGTTCTTCCATGGCGGTATAGCCTTTACTCCTTATCGCAAACAATACGAGCAACTCATCACTTCGCCAGGCATGAACTATATGGAGACCTATAATGCCAGTGAGGGATTCTTCGGCTTGCAGGACGATCCATCCGACCCGGCCATGTCGCTCATGATCGATTATGACGTGTTCTATGAGTTTATACCTATGGACGAGTTTGGTACCGATCATCCTACGGTGGTTCCTCTTCAGGGCATCGAGGTGGGAAAGAATTACGCCATGGTTATTACTACCTCTTGTGGTTTGTGGCGTTATCTCATCGGCGATACAGTCATGTTTACCAGCAAGAATCCATACAAGTTCGTCATTACCGGACGTACCAAATACTTTATCAATGCCTTTGGTGAGGAACTCATCATGGACAATGCCGAAAAGGGATTGAAGTATGCCTGCGAGAAAACAGGAGCGCAGGTGGCAGAATATACAGCAGCTCCTGTCTTTATGGACAGTAATGCCAAGTGTCGCCACCAGTGGCTCATCGAGTTCTCCAAGGAGCCGGCAAGCCTTGACGAGTTTGCATCTTTGCTCGACAAGCATCTGCAGGAAATCAACAGCGACTATGAGGCCAAGCGTTTCCACGACGTCACACTTCAGCATTTGGAGATAGTGAAGGCCCGTCCTAACCTCTTCAACGACTGGCTCAAGAGCAAGGGTAAGTTGGGCGGACAGCACAAGGTGCCCCGACTGAGCAACAGCCGAAAGAATATCGACGAGATGCTCGAACTCAACAAACTATAATGTGCGCAAAAAGGTAGATACACGAGAATAATGATGATAAACAAGATAGACAAATGGATCAAGACGCATAAGAAGGCAAGTGCTATGTATTTGCCCTTCTATGTCCTTGCCATTTTGCTTTTGGCTTCGTGTGCCAAGATGGGACAGCCTGATGGAGGATGGTTCGATGAGACACCGCCCAAGGTGATAGGTGCCAGTCCTGAGGACAAAGGAGTGAATGTGACATCAAAGAAAATAAACATTTACTTCGATGAATATGTCAAGATTGACAATCCTACCGAGAAAGTCGTCGTGTCGCCTCCTCAGATAGAAGTGCCCGAAATCAAGACGGCAGGCAAGAAGATTCAGGTATCGCTGGTCGACTCGCTGAAGCCCAATACCACGTACACGATAGACTTCTCTGATGCCATCAGCGACAATAATGAGAACAATCCTATGGGAAACTATACCTACAGTTTCTCCACAGGCGAGAAGATAGATACGATGGAGGTGTCGGGTTATGTGCTCGAATCAGAAAACTTGGAGCCCATCAAGGGCATTCTCGTAGGTCTGTACAGCGACACCGCCGATTCGGCTTTCCGTACCAAGCCCATGCTTCGTGTGAGCCGTACCGACAGCCGTGGCCGCTTCGTTATCAAGGGTGTGGCACCAGGCTCTTACCGCATCTATGCCCTTCAGGATATGGATGGCAACTATATGTTCAGTCAGAAGAGCGAGAAGATAGCCTTCTCTCACGACATCATCGTGCCATCTTTCAAGCCTGATACCCGTCAGGATACAACGTGGGTCGACTCTCTGCATATCAAGTCTATCGACCGGGTGGCGTATACTCATTTCCTGCCCGATGATATTGTGTTGAGAGCTTTCACAGAGTCACTTACCGACCGCTACTTCCTCAAGGCTGAGCGCAAGGATGCCAACAATTTCTCACTCTTCTTCAGCTATGGCGATTCCATCATGCCTGCGGTCAGAGGATTGAACTTTGATGCAGAAAACGCCTTCCTTATCGAGTCTTCTTTACAGCAGGACACACTTACCTATTGGCTTCGCGATACTGCCTTGGTCAATCAGGATACGCTGCAAATAGAACTGAGTTATCGTATGACCGACAGTACAGGTGTGCTTGTCTCACGTACCGATACCCTCGATGTACTCGCCAAGGAATCGTATGCCAAACGACAGAAACGACTCAACAAAGAGTTGGAAGAATGGACCAAGAAGCAGGAGAAGCGCAAGAAGAAAGGCGAACCCTACGACTCGGTCATGGCTCCCAAGCCTTTGGAGGTAAAGATAGGAGTGGCTTCACAGCTGGATCCCGACAAGAACATCAGTTTCTCGTTCCCTACACCTCTTGCCCATGCCGATACAGCAGGCATTCATCTTTATGCCAAGCACGACACATTGTGGTACAGAGCTCCTTTCGAGTTTGAGGATATGGGCAACCGAAACTATAAGCTGCGGGGCGAGTGGCGACCCGACATCGAATACAGTCTTGAGATAGATTCGGCTGCATTTGTCGATATCTACGGGCTGGCTTCCAAGCCTGTAAAGCAAGGCTTCAAGGTTTCTTCGCTCGACGAATACAGCACCTTGCTGGTCAACATAACAAGTCTTGAAAACGAGCACCTGCTGGTACAACTGCTCAACGGGCAAGACCAGGTGGTGAAGGAAACCAAGGCTGTCAACGGAGTGGCGGAGTTCTATTATCTCAAGCCCGAGAAATATTATCTGCGCCTGATAGTTGACCGCAACAATAATGGCAAATGGGATACTGGTGATTACGATAAAGACCAGCAGGCAGAAGAGGTGTATTACTATCCTGAGGTCATAGAGTGCAAGGCCAAATGGGACATTACCGAGAGTTGGAACCCTACGGAACGGCCTCTCGACCGACAGAAGCCTGGTGTCATTACCAAGCAGAAGCCAGACAAGGAGAAAAAAGTGAAAAATCAGAACGCTGATCGTGCTAAGAAATTAGGCATTCAGTATGTTCCTAAAATGTAAGAGATATGATGAAATTTCTTAAAAAATCAGTACTGACAGCTATCTTGCTGTTTATGGTCAGCACTACGGTGTCTGCCCAGTGTACATTCCGTAACACGGCATTCAAGTCGGGTGAGTACCTGGCCTACAACCTCTACTACAACTGGAAGTTTGTATGGGTTAAGGCTGGTACAGCCAGTATGTCAACCATCCAGACCACCTATAAGGGCAAACCCGCCTATCGTGGTTCGTTGGTGACACGTGGCAACAAGCGAGTAGACGATTTCTTTGTACTTCGCGACACCTTGCTTTGTTATAGCAGCACCGACCTTGCTCCGCTCTATTTCCGTAAGGGAGCCCGTGAAGGCAAGCGCTATACGGTAGATGAGGATTTTTACAGCTATGCCAACGGAAAATGTCATGTTCGTATGCATCGTCAGCGCCATGATGGTACTCATCACTGGAAAAATGCAGCTTACGAAGACTGCGTTTTCGATATGATGAACATCTTCCTGCGTGCCCGAAGCTTCGACCCTGCCAACTGGAAGAAGGGTTATGTGGTGAAGTTTCCTATTGTGGATGGAAACGGCCGTACACCTGCCCAGATCAAGTTTTTGGGCAAGGAAACCATCAAGGCCGACAATGGTTTGAAGTATCGCTGTCTGCGCTTGGCTTACATGGAGTTAGAAGACGGCAAGTACAAGAGAATAGTCGATTTCTATGTGACCGATGACGAGAACCACGTGCCAGTACGTCTTGACATGTTCTTGAAGTTTGGCAGCGCCAAGGCTTTCCTCGTTGGTATGAAAGGAACAAGAAATCCCATCACTTCCAGAGTAAAGTGACAAACAAAACAGGTCAAGCTCAACAGCTTCACAGCTTGAGCTTGACCTTTTAAGAGAGATTTCTATTATTTGATTTTTATCGTTTGTATGGTTGTACTGCTTTTCCGATACATGGTTCAAGCCAAAGAGTATCGTAAAGAGTATGATGACGAATGATTTAGCCATAGTTGTATCGTTTCTTTTCTTTATTGTTTACGATGCAAAGATACGGCTATTGCTGTAAATGTTGTGTTATCAGATGGTTATCTTTAAGTTAACGTTTTTCTGATCATGTCTGGCGTGCCCTCTGTTGATGAGTTGTGTCCCTGTAACTTGTTTTTTCTCCATCTTATTGCTTGTCTGAAACTTTAGGCAGGGCGATGGTAAACTCCGTCCACTTGTCTTTCTCGCTCTTCAGACTTATCTTTCCGCCATGGGCATGGATGACCTGGAACACATAGTTCAGGCCTATTCCAAATCCTTTTCGGGTCTTGTTGCCATTTTTCTCGTGTTCGGCAGCACGCTCAAAGCGATTGAATACCGATTTCTGTTCGCTCTTCGATATGCCTATTCCCTCGTCGTACACCTTAATATATATATAGTGGTTGTCCTCGAGGGTAGAAATGCGGATGTTGATCTTTTCTTTCGAGTATTTGGTGGCGTTGTCTATCAGGTTGCTGATTGCTTCCTTCAGATATTCCTCGTCTGCAGCCACAGTCGTTACCTTCAGCTGGGTGGCTATATGAATGGGCTTGGCCGACTTGGCTTTGTATTTCTCGGTCACATCCTCTATCATGGGCTCCAGTTTTACTACAGTCTTTTGAATATTCAACTTGCCATGTTCCAGTTTCGAGATGGTGAGCAGTCGGTTGATGAGTGCTAAGAGATGCTGTGCCTCGTCTTCTACGATGGTGAAATATTTCTCCTTTATTTCCGGCTTCTTCTCCAGCATACCGCTGTGCAGGTATTTCGTACCCATGATGATAGAGGTGAGGGGCGACTTCATGTCGTGAACCATGGCATACGAGAAATCCTCGCGCAGGAGGCGAACACGTTCCTGCTCGTTGATATAGTTTATCTGGTCGATAATACTCAGGATGATGACGATGGAAATAAGGATAGAGATGAGGAGCAGCACCCAGTTATGACTGAAGATGTAGATACTTCCGTTGGTGATGGTCATCTGGAAGCCTACGCTGTTGTCCAGTCTTACAGGCAGAATGTTGGTTTTCACTTCCTCCAGGAAGGGGAAAATATTGCTGTTGATATTTTTGCCTTCCATCACCTTTCCTGTTTTCATGTTCACCTTGTTGATGGCAATGCGGAAAGGCGACTTCTTTGCTTTGATTATGGAGTCGGCAATAATTGTTAAGGTATCGATGTTGGCATCTTGATGCGATTTTTTGTAGATGGCATCATAAAGGGATAGTGTAGAATTATAGATATTACTGTTAGCAACGGTATCTCCCGACTCAAAAAAAGAATCGCACCTATTTGTTTTATCCAACTCTAAGGCGATGGCTTCCTCCAATATCTCATCACATTCCTTTCCTAATTGTCGCGCATTGATGTTATAGGTGTTCCACATCCAGAATATTTGGATGAAGAGAATGGCTATTAGGGCAGTGGTGCTGAGTATCTTGGTGCGGTTGGCATTCATATCATCTTCTCCTTTTTCTTTATTCATCCAAGAGGTATTCGGTTTCTCTGCCTTCCTTCTTTGCTACTAAATAATTGCTGATGCTGCTTGCTGTCAATGTGGATCCAAAGCATCCCATGGCAGTACACAGAGGAATACTGGAAATATCGGTAGGAATCAGATTACAGATGATACAGGCCACAAATGTCACGATGGTGCTCCTTGTGTTTTTGTAGATATAAAAGAGGAGCGATGTTTGCACGATGCTCCATATCATCATCATGATAATCCATGTCAACGACTGGCCCAGGGTTGTGGCAATGAATGGTATGATGCTGAATACAAGAACGGTAAGGTAAGAAACCCATGTCTTCTTGCCGCATTTGATCAGTTCTTCGTATATCGCGCCGAAGATAATATAGGCTGAGATAAAAGAGCTGATAAGAATCATCGGAAGCATTCCTATATAGTCAAGAGGCATGATTTCCTTGTTGTATATTTTGATGTCCAACAAATTGAAGAGGGCGATAAACATCAAGGTAATTCCAAACAGGGGAAGGGTGTACCAGAACATAGCCTTCCACTTGTAGGCTGGATTCACTCTGCCCAGCGTAAACTTGGAAAACTTTGCCTTGCTGAAGGTGAACCATAATATAAGCATAGCAAGAATGCAGAAAATATAAATAATGGGAGTTCCTGCCTTGAGTAAGGAAGCCTGGTCGTTGGCATTTACCTCTTCCAGTTTTCCTGAGACAGCAAGGTAGATGCCTATCACTATACCACCAACAAACATGGTGCTACAGAATTCCGCTATCATTAATATATAGTAAAGTATCGATTTAAACATAATGCTTTATTTTTATTGTTGTTTTCTTTCTCTGAATAATGTTTTTATGCAAAGGTCTTCATACCGATGCTTCGACAACGGGCTTGCAGTTATTCTACAATGAGTTTGAAGCCTACGCCTCGGATAGTCCTTAACTCTACACTTGGCTCGTCTTCGATGGCAGTGCGAATCTTCTTGATGAAAACATCAAGGCTTCTCGATGCAAAGTAGTCTTTGTCTTCCACGTCCCAGAAACGACTCAGTACAGCGTCACGGCGCACCACTTCGTTCTTGTTCACTGCCAAGAGTTCCAAAATCTTTGCCTCACGTGCCGTAAGCATCTTCTCGCTGTGGTCCTCCTGGTTTTTCAGCGTGGCATGGTTGGCATCAAGGATATATTTGCCCAGTTTTACGAGCTGGCTGTTGTTCTTGCTGCGTTTGCCTTCCTTCAGTCGCATCAGGCTCTGTATGTGTGCATCCAGCTCTTCGGGTATGAAAGGCTTCTTCACATAGTTGTTGGCTCCGGCAGCATAGCCTGCCTTCAGGTCTTTGGGCGATGTAAGGCCAGTGGTAAAGAGGATGATGGTATCGCCATCTACCTCACGTATTTTCCTCACCATCTCCAGACCGTCCATAATAGGCATGTCTATATCCGAAACGATGACATCGGGCTGAAAGGTTTTCCATTCCTCCAGTCCTTGCCTGCCATTGACGGCTGTCTTCACCTCATATCCTTCGATGATATCTTCGAAGCAGCTTTTCTCCATATAGGCGAGGTTTTCGTCGTCTTCTACCAAGAGTAATTTTATGTCAGCCATAACTCTTCTTGTGTTTTAAAGATTATATTCTCTTACCCAATTTTCGCTGGGTTCCGTTCTCATGTGCAAAGATAGTTATTTTGTTGATAAGTTCCAAGTTTTCCACATTACTTAACCTAAAGATAACCCAAAGTCTTAGGCTCCAGAGAGATTATTTATCACTCTCCTGAGCCAAAATATGAAAGCGGCTTCGATAGTCAATGAAGCCTATTTCGTGGAGAAATGAAAGCGGCTTCGTAAGCAGTTGAAGCCTATTGCATAATCAAGTTTATGCTTTAGTAACGAGAAGTCTTCAAAAGGGGTGCTGAGTAGTTATAGTTCTCTTTCTACTTGTCAAGATTATGTAATTTAGATTATGCAGTTTGCATAATTTAAAACAAATAATTATATTTGATGCGGAAATCAAAACATAGAAGAATATGGAGAATCCTTTTATCATAACTGGATACATCAAGCCAAATTACTTCTGCTGCTTTTATTAAAAAACATAATCTTCGTTCAGCAAGTAGTGTACAGAGCGCCATCAAAAAACTGTTGGAATATCACTTGGTTTCTACCTCGCAAGCTACTTATTATATAGATGATCAATTGATGGGGTTGTGGCTGAAAATGTAACTGATGTGCGAAACTTGATTTTTTCTAAAAGTTTCTTAAAGATAGTATCACTTTTCATTGGAAAATATTATCTTTGAAACTGATAATATCTTATTATTATCTATCGGTTTATGCAAGAAACAAACAATATATTAGCAATATAGGATAACTATCTCCATGACAATCCCGATGAGATTGCCAAGGAGATGGCGAATGACTTTAGAAGACGAAGGATTGAGCAAAATATGACATGTGAACAAGTGGCGGATAAGTCGGGTGTGGCTGTCAGCAATATCACGCGTTTTGAACAGAAGGGTTTGATTTCGCTCAAAAACTTGATAGGTATCGCCATGGCTTTGGAATATACGTCAGAGATAAGGCATGTCTTCTCGCAACCTAAGTATTCGACGATGGAGGAACTGCAACAGATCAAGCGGAATGCTAACAAGAAAAAAGCACATCGGCTATGAAAAGAATAGAATTTTTGATTGTTAAGTATCATCAAGAGACGGTCGGCACTTTGGCATTGAGTGTCGATGAAAAGGTGTGTACTTTTGAGTACGACAAGCAATGGCTTGCTACAGGTTTTAGCATATCTCCATAAAGTTTATAAAAAATATGATTTGCGATTTTTTCAAGTGAACTCAGTTCTTTTATAATTCGGTATCTATTTTCACTGTTGTTACGTTTGTATATCCTGCGGGAATGGCAGCATGTTGTCCCGTTAAGAATATTAGCGGAGCTGCAACAATGGTACCAGCAACGACAGCACCTGACGTATGATTTTTTCTGCTAAAATCAATTTCTCCTTCAAGTGGAACTTTTGTATTATTGTTCGCAACACAATACAACCATTCAACTTTTAATTTACCCTTTGTTCCTGCAATACCAGATTTCTTTGCAACGAGTACTTTTGCGTATGCCTTTGCCCCTTTTGATATTACAATGCTATCACCGACTTTTATATCTTCAGATACATCAAAAGCCACCAAATCTCCTACATTTACATTCTTGGCACGGATTTCCTTTTTGTTCTCAATGGAAATTAGGGAGCCAGCTTTCAGAACAGGCTTTTGGGCATATGTAAACGTGCTGCATAAACAGAGAAATACCAAAATATTTTTTTTCATATTTTTTAAGTTTAAAATCATGAATAAAAGTTCCCCCAAAAAATATAGGGTAAAAAACAACAGTTTCTCAATAAAAAGTTGCGATCTTTGTAATCGCTAAACAACAATTTAAAGAGTAACTGTTATAGATGCAAAATTAAGCAATTTTTCTGAGTTGTCCACATATTAAGTGTTAAAAGTTCATTGAGAACGAATTTAATGTCACTTTTTACCTGGTTTGGGCTTGGTCACCTGTTCTGTAGAATGTCCTTGGAGAAGCAAGCAGGCATTCCTGCCGTTCAGCTAATCCTGTCTCTCTGCCTTTTCCGTATAGCAGGTGAAAGCTATACTCCATGTACAAGAAGTCATAGGCAATTCTCTTTCTACTTGTTAAGATTATGTAATTTAAATTATGCAGTTTGCATAATTTAAAACAAATAATTATATTTGCATGCGGAAATCAAAACATTGAAGAATATGGAGAATCCTTTTATCATAACTGGATACATCAAGCCAGAGTACTTCTGCGACAGAAAGCAAGAAGCCAAAAGAATCATCACAAAAATCACCAATGGTGAGAATATTGTCATAATGGCGGCAAGACGTGTGGGCAAAAGTAAACTTATTGACTTTTGCTTGGATTCGCCTATTATAAAGGATAATTTTATTTCTATTTCCATAGATATTCTTCGCACATCCAGTATCAATGAGTTTGCCTTTGAGTTAGGCAAGGCTGTGTTTGAGCAAGCTGCTCGTCGTAGCTCTAAGCTGCTAAAGATGGTGGTCAATACTTTGAAATCCATCAATGGCTGTTTTGGATACGACCCAATCTCCAATACACCTACTTTCAACCTCTCCCTTGGCGATATTTCCAATCCCCTCTATACCTTGGAGGAGATATTTGCTTGTTTGGAGCAAGCAGACAAAAAATGTATTGTTGCGATAGATGAGTTTCAGCAGATTGGCTATTATCCAGAGAAAAATATGGAAGCAGTTCTCCGTACTTATATCCAAAGATGCAGCAATGCCAACTTTATATTTTCGGGAAGTGAGCGACATCTCATCACTGAGATGTTTTCTGAGAAAGCACGACCATTCTATAATAGTGCAGACATCATGAATCTTGACGTCATTCCTATAGACAAATACATCGAGTTTGCCATTGGCTTGTTCCATCATTTTGATAAAAATATTCAAGCGGAAGCAATTGCATTAGCTTATCATACTTTTGGTGGCAATACATATTATATACAGAAAGTAATGCATGAGGCTTTCAACCAAACAGACCCAAAGAGTGTTGCGGATAGTGAGATGATAGATGCTATTATCCGTTCATTGATATTGGACAATGACCGTAAGTTCAGTGAAATTCTCTCACGGCTAACCTTGCCCCAAAAAGAACTTTTGTATGCTATTGCCAAAGCTGGCATGGCTAAGAAAATAACTTCTGCTGCTTTCGTTAAAAAGTATAATCTTCGTTCAGCAAGTAGTGTACAGAGCGCCATCAAGAAACTGTTGGAATATCACTTGGTTTCTACCTCGCAAGCTACTTATTATATAGATGATCAATTGATGGGGTTGTGGCTGAAAATGTAACTGATGTGCGAAACTTGATTTTTTCTAAAAGTTTCTTAAAGATAGTATCACTTTTCTTTGGAAAATACTATCTTTGCAACTGATAATATCTTGTTATTATCTATCGGTTTATGCAAGAAACAAATAATATATTAGCAATATTGGATAACTATCTCCATGACAATCCCGATGAGATTGCCAAGGAGATGGCGAAAAGCAAATGCCGAGAAATCTATGAGGAAGTGATAGGTGCATTGGGTATTGTCCCTTCAAAAGCAGGAAAAATGTGATGAAGTAATCAAAAACATTAGGATTTTATGACAAAGTAGGGTTTTTCTGCCTCATTTTCGATTTATCTGCCTCATTTGATATCAAAATGAGGCAGATAAATTCATTTTTGGGCAGATAATTGAGAAAATTATCGTAATTTTGCAACCGATAATATAAACCCAATAAATACAATAGGCATGCATCAATTCGATTACAAAGATACCCCCAAGAAGTTGCTGACACCTTCCATCGTCAGCCAAATTGCAGCACTTCACGAATACAAGGGCAAACAAGACCTCTATATTTCGGTCCAAGTAGATACTCTTTCAGCCCTGTTAGAGATTGCAAAGATACAAAGTACCAAAGCATCCAATAGTATTGAGGGAATCTACACCTCCGATGAACGCCTTCATGCCCTTGTCGTAGAGAAAACTGAACCACGAAATCGCTCAGAGGAAGAAATTGCTGGCTATCGAGAAGTACTCACTACCATCCATGAGAACTATGAGTATATTTCCATTCGCCCCAACAACCTATTGCAACTACATCGTGACCTTTACTCCTTCGGTGGAAAAGAAGTTGGTGGACGTTTCAAGAACACAGATAATATCATCGCAGAAACAGACCGAGAGGGGAAAGAGCATATCAGATTTAAGCCTGTTCCTGCATTCCAAACGCCAGAAGCGATAGAAGATCTCTGTCAGGCATTCAACGAAGCCTTGGACAAAAGTGAGTATGATGCCCTGTTGCTCATACCCATGTTCGTGCTCGACTTTCTTTCCATCCACCCTTTCAATGACGGCAATGGTCGCATGAGTCGCTTGCTCACACTTCTTTTGCTCTATCGTTGTGGGTACATTGTCGGCAAATACATCAGTATAGAAATGTTCATTGAGAAGTCGAAGGAAACCTATTATGAAGCCCTAAAAGCGAGTTCCATAGAATGGTATGAAAGCAAGAATGACTACCAACCCTTTACAAGTTACTACCTTGGTGTCATCTTGAAAGCTTACCAAGAGTTTCAAGACAGAGTAGAGCATCTACATGGTAAAACTCTTTCAAAAGCAGATCGCATTAAGTCTATCTTCCAAAAGAGAATAGGTAAGATTACCAAGACCGACATTTCCGCCCTTTGCCCAGACATCAGTATCAGCACCATCGAACGAACATTGAAAGAAATGCTGGATGCTGGAGAAATCCAAAAAGTAGGGAAAGGAAGAGGTACAGGATATATTGTCAAATAAAAGATCCTGTCATAATTTATCGACCTCATTTTCGATTTATCTGCCTTATTTGATATCAAAATGAGGCAGATAAATTCATTTTTGGGCAGATAATTGAGAAAATAAACTGTGAGGACAGAGCCGTTCTGTTCACTCGCATAGTTCGTGACTTGCTCGGACTAAAGTGCATCTTGATATATTATCCAGTGCATCTCGCCTCGGCCGTTTTTCGCACGCTATCGGCTGTTTTTACTCCAAAATAATGACATTTGCGGATTCATTATCCATATTAGGCATGGCCAAACCGACTGGTGCCCCAATGTAGGTTGGGTCACAAACCACAAACTTGCTTCCGTTCAGCGAGATGTAATCTCCTTTCAGCACTACTACCTGTTCTTCATTAAGGGTACGATGAAGTCGTATTTTCCGAAAGCTGTGTCGTACAACCGCTTTGTGGAGTTGGAAAGCCGCGTGTTCTTCCAGCTCATGTTCTTCCTTAATCTGGGAGCTTTCGGAAGATGTACTGGCATAACATTCGTTGATTCCACGATGATACCCGTATGCCATAATCTCAGGAGATATGCCAATAAGGTATTCAAGGGAATTGCCACTGACGGAAAAGGAACAATGGGTTGGTGCCATGGCTTTAAACTCCACCTTGCGTGCAATGACAGAGACGAGATAATTGCGTTTGTACTTACTGGTGCAAATGTCAGCGACAAGGACCCGAATGTGTTCAAGGTTCTTGCTAAACGTTTGTATGGCAAGCTGTTCGCTGACAAAGGCTATATTTCACAGAAGCTGTTTGACTTCCTCTTTGAGGATGGAATACAGCTGGTGACATGGTTGCGCGTAAACATGAAAAACAAGCTGATGCCGTTCTATGACAGAATGATGCTGCGCAAGAGATACATTATCGAAACAATTAACGACATGCTGAAGAATACGGCACAGATTGTACATTCGCGTCATAGGTCTGTGAACAACTTTGTCATGAACCTCATCTCAGCATTGGGAGCATATTGTTTCTTTGACAACAAGCCAATGGCATTGCAAGGATACTGCATCGAAGACACGAAGCAACTTTCATTGTTCTAAAGACAGAATAATCTCTTTCGATTCTTTATATACAGCCCATGTCTGATGGCATGGGAAGAGAACTCGCGTATCTGTCTTCACATGCAACTAATCGCTATTTTATCCCGAATTGGGGTAAAGTCTTGGAAAATGCTCCCACAAAATTAAAGGTGACAGTAAATGTCAATGATGCTGACTGGCAGAAGATTCAAGAACTGTTTGCCAAAGAACGCCAATGGATGAACTCAGAGATGCAGATGCATATCCGTGAGGTCAATTCCATGTTTGCTGATGAACGGAAGAAAGTCCGTGAACGCTACAAGGAATATGATGGTTGTTACCTTGGTTACTATGCCCAGTGGTTCTTCTGGTTCTTCTTCGTCTTGGGATTCTTCGTGTTCACCTCAGCTATAGTCATGATGGTTGGCAGATGGTGCCATTGGTTCTAAACATTTAATGTTCCCATCAGGATGCCTGTGACACAATTTGGGAACAATTAACTCACTGACCTTTGGCATAACTGCTGATAGTCAGTGGGTTTGCTTGTTCTGTTATCAATCTTGACAATATTTAACGAAAGGATTGTGCTTTATCTTTCGTTGACATAGTAAGTTGGACATTTTGAAAGGCCAACATGACGTTTTTCGCCATTGTGTGACATTAATCTTATGTATTTCTATGGCAAATTTTCGCTTTCTGAAAAAAAATCGTTATCTTTGCAGCGCAAATGCGCTGCGTTTGACAAATAACATTATAAACTCTTAAATAGTAACATATAGAATAAAGAAAGATTAAACATTGTATATCCTGGATTCGACTGAGTATCTGAACTTGCACTTCAACATATCTTTAGGTCGGCCAACTCTCGGATATTCACGCCAAATGAGGGCGTGGATATAAAGATTGTTGCCTAAAGTGGCTGTGCAAGGCCTTGATACCAATAATCCCCTCCGCGCCCTCTTTTCTTAAACGAAAAGGGGGCTTTTTGCCTTCAGTTTGAAATTATAAAACATCCGATATGCTGAAGAAAATTAAAATCAAGAACAGTGAGGTGGAGCAGTTATCCAATGCTTCCATGTATCCATTTCCAAAGTACACAACCATGCTTATCAACCAAATCAACCAGACGGCTCAGGGTACGAGACCAAAAGTTGTAGGACAAATGTCTGAGTTGATTCAAGAATTCGATGGGCAGACTCTGGAAGAATGGATTGAGTGGTATAATGAACGTCAGCCGAATGCAGTAGAAGCTGCAACTGAAAAAATATACGACCAGTTTGTGAAGCAAAAGGAGGCAATGATGCTTATAGATAAAGACCTTATCAGGGAATGGGTTAAGGATTTGGTTTATACGAAAACATTTTGCGGACTTAGGGTTCAGCAGGCTATCATCTCCTTTATTGCTGGAAAATTAGGAAAGTCTTGGCGCTTAGCAAATAAGGAGGAAGAAGCGAAAGGGATTGACGGATATATTGGCAACACTCCTGTTCAAATTAAATCTGCGACTTACAAAATGGAGAACCATCTTAATGAAGTTATAGATGTCCCCATTATATACTACGAGAAGAAGAAAGACGGTCTCAATATTGAGTTTAATGAATTTGAAATAGTGTAGCCATGGATGAATTTGTATTAGGTATTGACAAAGAGAAGTTCCGTTCAACTAATGCAAAATGGAATGAACTTATGCTGAATGACCCTTGGTCTGTGGGGTATGTTTCAACATTGATAGAAGCTGCAAACTGGAAAAACAAAGAGGAATGGGAGCAGACGTATTATGCCAGTGGTGAAAATAGAAACAAGTACATTGAGCAGAATGCAGCGAGATTAGGTCACACATTGGAGTATTTCAATGATGTTACCGTTCCCTACAACAAGACAAATTACTATGCTCTAAGTTGGGACATTAAGAATGTAAACACCCAGAGAGGTCGCACAAAAGAGGATTTTGCCGCAAAAGGAAAGATTCTGTATGAAGCTGTAAAAAATAACGGATATGGGCTGACTTTAGAGGAGTGTATTGAATGTGTCCGCTTTAGAGTCATTTGTGAAACATGGAATGGTATCATTCTCCGTGAAAATAACACTGTAGCTACATTGCAGAGGATGTTCCCTAACTTGAAGTTTGTTAAAGCAGAGGGCGAAATGGATCACACTTATGCCGTGGACTTTCAGGTTTACAAGGACGAAAAACTCGTTTGTGCCATACAAATTAAACCTAAATCCTATTTACAAGATGCCCCTTACATTATGAAAGCAAGACAAGCAAACGTCAATAAGTATGCTGCTTACAAAGCAAAATATGGTGCATCTGTGCTGACCGTTATATCCACAAGCAAAGGCGAAATTCTGAACCAAGAGGTGCTTTCTCAAATCAGATCTATATTATAGACACAGAATAGTACTGCCTATTTGTTATATTTGTGACTGAATATTTTTGAGTTTGTCCTATGAATAGAGATAAGAAGCTATACAATTTAATGATTAAGAATCATCCTACAATAATAGGATGGTTCATTCATAAAGGTATTGTAGGAAGGAAAGATGATGGTCTCTACATCATTGAACAGAACGAAGTGGATGCTGACACTTATCCTAAATTACCAACTGAAAACAACTATCAAGTCTATCATACTTATAATGATGGCGTTCGAAGGATAAATGCAGATAGATGGGATAAAGCTTTCTCGCAAATACGGTTGAATTATAATATTAAAGATAATAGCTTCAGTACCTTGATAAATGCAGGATTCCCCATATTCGATATAGGAAATACTAGTGATAGATATTGCTTTACTCATCAGATAGAGGACATTATAAACAGTTTTCCTGATTTGGTTTTGGATATATATTTCCCAGAAAACTATAAACGTTTGAAAGGAAAATCGATAGAAGCCTTTATGAAATTCACCCAAAACCAAGTCGATTTCGTGAGAAGCAATGACAATCTATTCAAGGGTTATTACAGTTTTAACTATGGTTTCAAGGGTGACACAATAGGCTTTAGCGACAAAGCGCCAGAAAAGATTGCCAACATTGATAGACATGGAATATTCGCTAATAAGCATATCTACCAATATATAGAATGGGATTTTGATTTGGTAGAAAAGTTTAAAGACCAGATTATGTGGAAAGAACTTATTAACGAATCAAATCTTATTTGGCCAGATGAAATGCTTGAAAAATACGAGAAGTATATACCATTTTGTAATTTAGAGGAAGATACTTATTGTGGAAGGTTCAAAGTAGAATTGGATTATACAAAGTTTGGATTCCTTGGAAATCATTTTTTGAACTCACACAAGGGAGAACTTGATTGGATGAAAGTTTTTGAAGAATGCGATTTCGAATGGACTGCAGAAGAACTGACATATTTTAGCGAGTATGCCTTAGGTATTGATTTACCATACTCCGATTCGTTTAGAGGTACAACTGCATCATCGCAAATTGAGTATAGCCAGTCACGTTTAATTTCGAATAAGCATTTCAAATGGACTTCCGGTAATCTTCTTGCCTATTTATTATCCAACAAAGATAATTGGGAAACACTTATAGGTGAATACAGACCTGAACTCTTTAAATTATTTTTGGCTATTCCAAATATTAGAGAAGTTGCAGAACCATATGTAAAAGACATTAAAGACTTCTGGGAGATAGTTTGTAATCCTCATCCATATCCATATGATGAGTTAACTCCTGAATTTACAATTGAAAGAATTCAAAACAACATTGAAGAATGGTCTGAAATAATTGAGAATAAATTTCTCACAATGCGAAGAACGCCAGACACAAACTATTACTATTATTGGGTTAAAACGCAATGGGATATATATCGAAACAGAAAGAATATACCTCTTACTTACGAACTTGCAAAATATCTGTCAACGATTGATATTAAAATAGGTGGTACATACATGGAGTCAGACGGTGGCTATATGGAAGAAGACCATAGATTTCCTATTTATAACGGTTTAGATGCTTTCTCTTCACATCATATTGACTCAACAGATGACATGGACAAAATTCTTGAAGATGAAAATGTCGCAAATATCTTATTTAATGGGAAAAACTTAGATTTACTTTACTATACTATTGAAAGATTCTTTAAGGATTATCCCCTAACAGAATATCTTAATGTTATAAATCAGCTAAAAGACTGGGACTTAGTAAAAGAATATTATGGCGATGAAGAAGAATACAATAGTTTCAGTGATAAGGATTGGAATGAGTTGATTAATAGCATTATAATTTAAGTCAAATCTCCCATGCATTGATAGATAAATTATTTCCCACCATGAGGAAACTAATCTCATGGTGGAAATAAATATGCTATTCCGAAAAGAATAGTGAGCCTTGTTCGGTCGGCGGCATATCTTCTATCTTTCTGTCAAGGAAGTATGATGTTTCAAAGCTTAGTTCATCGTTATCTTTTTGAAGGGTAATGCTCTTAAGATAGTGGAAAGCCAAGTTAGTTTCCTGACCTGTCATCACTTTGCAATTTAGCTTTTCATTATCATACTTAACCTCCTTCTTTTGTTTTATACGTTCCTCAACAAAATCAAGATGTTTTTTATATCTGTTATAAAGAAAAACGTTGGCTTGGCTGATGTCAGTAGAGTTAAGTATGTCTTTAAGAAGAGGCTTTAACAGTGGGTCTATCTCATAACCTACGCTGTTGCGTTCGTTTATTATAGCAGCTATAGCTGTAGTGCCTAATCCCATAAAGGGGTCAAGAACAACATCACCTTTCTGAGAATACATGTTAATTAGCCGATAGGGAATCTCCAACGGATAAGATGCATTTCTTTCTCTTGAAGGTGCTTTGTTTATATTCTGTTTTACACCTTTAATTTCCCAAACATCAGAAAACCACACATTGCGTTCCTCCCAGAAAAAAGAGCTGTCCCTCCTTGATTCTTTAGCTTCTGCGGTTTTATATACTCTCTTGCCTCCTTTTCGGAATATTAAAATCCATTCATGCTCTAACGTCACATAAGCCCCACATGGTAACATTCCGCTACCCATAAATTTGTTTGGAGCATTAGTGGCTTTTCTCCACAAAATATTAGGCAAGTTTATAAAACCTAATTTCTCGCAAGCCTGTATAATTCGGGTGTTGTTGTTATACAAAGCAAACTCATCGTTGATAGTCCTTGTTGCATCACCAATGTTAATGCACAAGAAAGAACCGTCCTTCAAAACTCTCCAGCATTCTTTCCATACCTTATCAAGTTCTTGGTGCATCAATTCAAATGCCTCTCGCGGTTTATTATTATCAAAAGCAGAACGAATGTCTTGATTCTGATTAGACATAATATCATCCCACATCTCAATCATTGGATATGGAGGTGATGTAACAACTAAATCTACTGATTTATCTTTTATTTGGCTCATATTTTGAGCCGCATTGAAATATATAGTATGATTCATTATATATTATTGTTAAGAATATTATTATGCACAATTCAGCTTTTTAGTCAAGGGTAACTTCTTCTGGTCGAATCAATTCATTGATGTCAACATTCAATAGTTTTGAAATTTTGATAAGCATTTCAAGATTTGGCTGGGCATTGTTTTGTACCCACTTTGATATAGTTGCTTGACCAACACCAAGTTGCTCTGATAGCCACTTGTTGGTTAGGTTCTTTTCGGCAATAATCACCCTTAGCCTATTTAAATTCTTTTGTTCCATACTTCAAAATTTTGCTGCAAAGATACGAATAAAAATCGAAATAATTTTCTAAATTAGAAAATATTTTCCAATTAAAGTAATGTTTTATGTCTCAAAGTAAGCGCATGACTTACTATGTTCATTCTGCATAGCACATTATTGCTGTTTTCTGTGTGCTTCACAATATCAAATAGAGATTTGTATGGGGACTAATATTCCAAACACCGACATCCACAAATGACAAAATCGGAAAATTGCCGTTGTTTTCCACGTTAAGATTTGTTAAGCAGATGTTTTTGTTTTGGAGTTTCTGAAATTATTGTTTCCAGTTTGTTTCTTGTGCCTATTCCCTCACTAAAATGATGCTGTGTTTCAGATGCTTACGAACAATCGACAAGATTTCAAGAAGAAGATCATGAAGCCTTGAAAGAATTCAAAGAAATAGCAGCAAGCTATTATCCCGATTTTGCCACAAGAGCTTATCCCAAGGGACACTTCGATGAGACCTGTATGGATGCAGTTCCCTTGTCATTCCATATCATCACACTATCCTCATCCTTCGAGGATGCCATTCGCCTTGCCATTTCTCATGGTGGCGACAGCGATACCTTCGGAGTCATCATCGGCTCTATTGCCGAAGCTCGATTTGGTTTTCCTCAAGAAATGGAAGACAAGACTATCAGTTATCTGCTGGATAATATGAAAGATGTATTGAAAATAATTGCTTGCGCATGAGTGTGTTTTTTGCGGGAAAATGTATCAAAGTATCATTATTTAGCACGATATTCTTGTAAGTATCTGATACACTGTACAATACAAGAATGATACTTTTTCGTTTATTTTATAAGAAGTATCATAAAAGTATCATAAATCGCAAGAAACATCATTAAATTCGGCTTTGAGTCGATTTAAAAGACTAAAAAAGAAGTGTCTTCTATTCCTGTTTTATAAAAAACTTTAGCACCTACTCTTCCTGTATGTAAAGAATGCCAATACAAACTATGAATAAGAGAAAAGATTGACAAGCTGGATTAGGAATAAAATCACATAAGCTGTTCCGTAAGAGACCATCAGGTGGTCTGTCTTGCCCATCAAGTGGGCACTCAGTGACCAAGCGTCGGGCATCGACTGACCAAGCGACGGGCATCGACCGAACAAGCGTTGGGCATTGATTGCCCGTGCGGTGTTCACAGAGTGCCCAAAAGTCGGGCGATTCTTGGGCACTCCTTGCAGATCGGCGGCTTTGCTTTTATGCATAATGCCTCATGACGATTTTGTGATACTTAGATGACGTTTTTATGATACTTCTATCAGATTAATGATACTTTTATGATACTTCTTGTAAGATATTTCAAAATGTATCATTCTTCTAACTTATTATATGTCAGTTATTTATCTCTACATTCAGCCAAAAAATGATACTTTGATACTTTTTTCATAAAAAACTTTTTACGTATGAGCACATGCTCAACGGTAAATCCAAAAAGTATCTGATATGAAATCTTATAGATACAAAAAATACATCACGATATAAACTTTACCACAAAAAAAGAATAATCCCATATTTTCTGCTTATTTTTTCAATAAATTAGCACCACAACCTCATCAGGGTATTCTCCGAGTACGACTATACGCAGTGGGACAAGGAGATGTTTTTGGAGAAGAAGAAAATCTTTGGCATGACGAAGTGGTCGGAGTCCCTTTTCGACACTTTCTCCATGCTCTGCCGAGACATGGAGAAAAGTATCTGGGGACATCAGTTCTTAGGTTGATGATGCTGTGGACTCATTTCTTATCCGCATCAATGAGGGCAAGCAGATGCTCTACTGCCACTTCCTGCGGGATATTCTTCTCTATGCAAACCTGCTTGCGGTATAGGCTTACCTTGTTGGGACCGGCACCTACATAGCCATAGTCGGCATCTGCCATTTCACCAGGACCATTCACGATACAGCCCATAATGCCAATCTTCAAGCCCTTCAGATGCTTGGTGGCTTCCTTGATCTGGGCAATGGTTTCGCGAAGGTCGTAGAGCGTACGGCCACAACCCGGACAACTGATATACTCGGTCTTGCTGGTACGCAGACGGGCAGCCTGGAGAATACCGAAAGCAGTCTCATCAATGGTCTGGGCAGGGATGTCGCCATTGTTCATCAGCCAGATGCCGTCGGTCAGACCGTCTATCATCAAGGCTCCCATGTCGGCTGCGGCTTCCAACTGGAAGTCGCTCTTCTCCTCCTTGCTGTGCTGATACATCTCTGCGAAGATGACAGGGTTCTTCAATCCTGCATTCATCATCTCGTGTACCAGGGCACGCTGGTCGCCAAGTCGGTTCTGGTGATTGCTCACGCAGATGACTACCACCTCCGGATGATTCTTCAAGCAAGCGATGTATTCTTCGGCTGGAGTACCAAACTGCAAGGTGAGGAACTTGATGTCAGCCCTGATGCTGGCGATGAGCGGCATAGCCATGGCAGGGAAGATAGGATAGAGCTTGGCACCCGTGGTCTCTGGTTTGCTGTTCAGGGTCTCGTAGACATTATAATCTACGATGTAGCTCTGGCCAGGCACAAACTGCTGAGGCTTCTTTCCACCTATATATATATAGTCGGGTTTGGCATCCTCATTGTCGCAAGTCGTGCTCTCGCCATTGATACGGTTGCTGATGACTACGGGAACCTGATTTCCTCCAATATTGCCTACAGCCTGAGTCTCTCTGCGCACAGGACGAAGCCAGTCGAACTGGGGGCAAGCCTCGCCAGGAATCAGCAGCTGCCCCTGCTTCTTTCCGATATAATCCACCAAATGGCGGGCTACAGGAATCTCTGCGGCAGGTTCCTCGCTCAGACTTACACGCACGGTATCGCCGATACCATCAGCCAGAAGGGCACCAATGCCCACAGCACTCTTGATTCTTCCGTCCTCGCCTTCACCAGCCTCAGTAACGCCCAAATGCAGCGGATAGTTCATGCCTTCTTTCTCCATCTCGCTGACCAAGAGGCGCATAGAGCGAACCATCACCACGGTATTGGACGATTTGATGCTGATGACCACATCGTGGAAATTCTCTTTCTTGCAGATGCGGAGGAACTCCATACAGCTCTCTACGATGCCTTCGGGAGTATCGCCATAGCGGTTGCGGATGCGGTCGGACAGCGAGCCATGGTTCACGCCGATGCGGATGGCAGTATGATTCTCCTTGCAGATATTGAGGAATGGAACGAATCGGTCTTCTATCTTCTGCAGTTCGTGAGCATATTCCTCATCGGTATATTCCTGCTTGATGAACTTGCGGGCAGGATCAACATAGTTGCCAGGATTGACACGAACCTTCTCGCAGTAGAGAGCAGCAACGTCGGCAACGTTAGGATTGAAGTGAACATCAGCTACAAGCGGTGTCAGATAGCCGTCGGCACGAATGCCGGCATTGATGTTCTTCATGTTCTCTGCCTCCCGTGAACCTTGTGTGGTAAAGCGTACCAACTCGCCACCAGCCTTGATGATTTCCTCAGCCTGACGTATGCAAGCCTCGGTATCATTGGTATTGGTGGTGGTCATCGACTGGATGCGTACGGGATTGTCGCCGCCTAAGTCGAGTGATCCGATATGAGCCACAGAAGAGGCACGGCGAGTGTAATTGAATAAGTCTACCATGTTAGTTGCACTTGTACTCAAACTTCACTTCCGCCAAGTCTTTGTTGGCTTTCTCAATCTTGGCACCAAGGCCAGCCTTCCATGCTTCTACCTTCTGAGCCACTTCCTCATCGCAGAGAGCAATCATCTCGGCAGCAAGGATGGCTGCATTTTGAGCAGCATTGACTCCGACAGTAGCTACAGGGATTCCAGGAGGCATTTGGATAATACTGAGCATGGCGTCAAGACCATCGAGCATACCCTTGATAGGCACACCGATGACAGGAAGCGGAGTAGATGCGGCAATAACTCCAGGCAGGGCTGCAGCCATGCCGGCAGCTGCGATGATGACCTTCACACCACGAGCCTTGGCTCCCTTGGCAAATGATTCTACTGCATCGGGGGTGCGATGTGCTGAGAGGGCATTTACCTCGAAAGGAATCTGGTTGTCGTTCAACCAGTTACATGCTTTTTCCATAACAGGCAGGTCGCTTGTACTGCCCATGATAATGCTAACTAATGGTTTCATTGTTTTCTTATATTTATAATTTTACTGAATTTGTTTTCTATTATTCCTGCTGACAGTTTTTCCCTCAGATGACGAGGAAGGCGCAGACGAGTCCGATAAAAAATCCTGTTACAACCTGCGACAGGCTGTGTTGGCGCAGTATCATTCGTGCTGTACCTACCATGCCTGCCAGGATGAGTACCAGACAGAGCCACCAGATGGGGTTGAACGAGAAACTGATAGAATAAGCCAGTAAGGCTCCTGCCACACCGCCTATAGCTGCTGTATGAGTGGATATCTTCCACCATATATTGATGAAGGCACACACCATCTGTATAATCAAAGCAGCCACTAAGATGATGCTGATGACACGGGGAGTGTTGCGGTATTCCATCAGGAAAAAGCACCCAAAGTAGCACACGATGGAGATGATGTAGGGCACGATGCGTCGTTCTTTCTTGCCCAGTTCGGTGGTGCTCCATCCCTGGTATCGGCGGTAGATATGGATAAGTACCGAAGGCAGAAGAATGGTAAACAAGTAGACGGTGAGCAGCATGGGCAACTTATAAGCCAAAGGCAGGAGCGACATGTAACTGAACAGAAACAATGCCACAAGTCCTACCAAGGGCAGATAGAACGGTGTGAAAAGCATGCTCATGATGCGTGCTGTCAATATGATATTCTTTTCTTTCATAACAATCTTTTTGTTTTCTAAGCCTTGCATCTATTTTCTAAGCCTTGCTACAGGAATGCCCAACTGCTCTCTGTATTTGGCTACCGTGCGGCGGGCTACAGGGAACCCTTTTTCTTTCAGCACCTTGGAAAGGGCATCATCGCTGAGAGGTTTTTTCTTGTCTTCGTGCTCTATTAGTTCTTTCAGAGTCAACTTGATTTTACGGGTCGACATTTCCTCGCCGTCTTCGGTGGTGTAACTGTCTGTAAAGAAGAACTTCAGCGGAAAAGTTCCCCATTTTGTCTGGGCGTATTTCATGTTGCTGACACGCGATATGGTACTTTTATCGAGTCCTGTACGTTCTTCTATATCCTTGAGAATCATAGGTTTCAAGTCGGCCTCGTCGCCATCGAGAAAGAATGCTTTCTGTCTTTCGATGATGGCTTTCATCGTGACGATGAGTGTGTGTCGGCGTTGCCTGATGGCTTCGATGAATCCTTGTGCCTTGTCAACTTTCTCCTTGGCATAGAGCAATGCCTCCTTGTCCTGCCGGCTCATGTTTCCCTTGTTCTTTTTGTAGGTGTCTATCATGTCGGTAAATGAGGTGGAGACGGTCAACTCGGGCATATTGCCCCGGTTGAGCGAGAATGTCACCGTGCCGTCGTCGTTGGTGTCGACGATGAAGTCGGGCGTTATTTGTTGCAGGTTTCTGCCTTCGGTCTCGCCTAACGATGCTCCCGGCTTAGGGTTGAGTTTGCGTATCTCTTCCTGCAGGGTGGCGAGCTGGGTGTCGTTCAGTTCAAGTCCCGTCTTTATCTTGTCCCAATGCTTCTTGGTGAACTCGTCGTAGTAGTCGGTGAATACTTCTTCCATCGACTTTCGCAACACGCCCTTAGGCATGCGTTTCACTTGTAAAAGCAGACATTCCTGCAGGTTTCTTGCTCCGATGCCGGCAGGGTCGAAGGTTTGCAGAATGTGCAATATCTTCTCCAGCTTCTGTTCGCTGACGTCTATATTCTGATAGATGGCGAGTTCGTCGCAAATACTGTCGAGGTCTTTGCGCAACAGGCCGTCGTCGTCGAGTGATCCGATGAGATATTCCATGATCTGCTTTTCGGTATCGTCGAGCATCTGCATGTCCATCTGCTCCTTCAACTTGTCGTAGAAGGAGATGGTGTCGCCGTAAACCATTTCCTCGTAGTCGGCATCCTGCTTGTTGTTTCGGTCTGAATTATAGTCGGGCATCAGGTCGTCGCGTCCTATGTTTTCCAGTGCCGAGTCGAGAGCATCTTCTCTTTCCTCCTTTTCTGTCTGTGCCTCGTAGTCGTCCTCCTCGTCATTGTTATGCGAGTCGTTGTCTTCCGGCAAATGATCGTTTTCGTTTGTGTCATTTGCCAGCATGTCGTCTGGATTCTCGCTTTCCAGGGCTGGATTGTCGTCCAGCTCAGCATTGATGCTGTCTTCTAATTCGGTAAGTGGCATTTCCAAGAGTTTCACCTGCAACATTTGCTGGGCAGAGAGCTTTTGCAGCTGTTGAAGCTTCTGTTCTTGTGTCTGAATGAGTTTCTGAGCCATTTTTACTTGGTGTGAGTTGTATTTATTGTTTTTTGAAGTAAATTTTCAGTTCTGTGGCAAGCTGATAGAGTTTGTCAGGATTGCCGTTCCCATATCGTTGCCAGATGGCACTGCAGTCGTTGAGCAGAGGACTGATGAGCACGTCTTCTCGGTTGAGATACGGGTCGCAGAACATGTATATGCTCATCACGTCGGCTATCTTCTCCGGTGTGGTATGTATCAGTTTGGCAAGATCGATAATCTCTGGCGTCTCAGCCACCATGGTGATAGGGGTGAGCTGGAAGTAGAGGTCGAGTATGATGATGAGCTTCACGGGCGTGAGGGTGGGGTCAGCCTCAAGCGGCTCCCAGTCGCGCTCGAATGTTTCGTTGAGCTTCACTCCCTGGTAGAATGCCTCTGCATTACCGTAGCCCTGCATCTTTCTGAGCATCTTGATGTCGTGAGACAGCTTGCCTGGCTTGTTGGCATACTTCTCCCATAGCCGTGTGATGCGAGGTGTCATCATTCTCAGCTTGAACATCTGCTCATGCAGGTAGGTGGGTGGTATGTGCAACTCCAGGCTTAGGTCTACCATACCTTTCGAATAGAGCGGTTTTACACCCATGGGCTTCTTCTGATACAATTGTAGCAGCAAGAGCCAGTATTCTTCATTCCAAAGGGGATGTTTAGCCATAATACATATCTTATTTTAATGTTATGTGCAAAAATACGACTTTTCGTTGGTTAAACAAAATAAAATGATAAAAAAAATACGCAACTCCGAACTTTGTCGAAATTGCGTACTTAGAATACTATATTCCCAAATTTTTCATAACTCAAAAAGTGTTCTGCTTTCGCAAGTTTCACACTCTGTTTCGTCGTCCTTGAATAAACAATCTTTTATTTACCTTACTTTTCTAATACCTGTTGTCCTTGAATAAACAATCTTTTTAATCTACCTTAAATTTACTAACTAAAACCTAAACAACTAACAATCTTAACCTAAAAACCTAATAACCTTTTGTCTTATTGACGATGCAAAGGTACGACGATTAGAGATAACTGCCAAAATAATTGATGGGAAAAGCAAGAAAAACTCCATTTTTTTGACCTAAATCAACTGTTTGTGTGCGTGCACAAGCAGAAACAACTATTTTAGTACTTCTTTACTGATAACTGCAGCTATGGTTTTAAGGCGCAGATAGTCTTCCGAGAGGCAGATGTGTCCTGCCTTTCCCCAATGGTTGCCCCAGGAGTTGCGGCATACATAGTAGTTACGATGGTTCTTGCTGATCATGCCGATGATTTCCATCACGTGGTCGTCGGTGGTTTTCAGACTTTCGAACTCTCTTTGGCGTGATGCCTGTGTGGTGGGAAGCTGAGAAGGCAGAACGTCTACAAAACCATGTCGGGGATGACGAAAACCTTCCTCGCTGATGTCTCCCTCCCAGCAAACTGGGTGTCCGTGGCTGATGGCGTTACGGATGTATTGCATCAGCTGGTCGATGGGCACATTAAGAAAAACTTCTTGGGTCTGGTTGTCGGGTGTTTCCAATGCAAATCTCTCGCCGAAGGGATGATGTGTGAAACTGGTGAGCATCTCATATTCGTCAGGGAAGCATACGCTGTTGGCAAACTCTTCGGGCGTATATTCAGCACCGAGCATATATACAGTCTTGGCAGGCATATAGCCCATCTCGTCATCGAAAAGACGGTTGAGCCTGCTTTTCAATTTCTCAATACCTATTTGTTGGGCAATGGCATTGCGGCACAGAAACTCCACCTTGCGGCGCAGAACTCTCATGTCGATATCCTTCTTGTCTTCATAACTGTCGTAGGGAACTATACCATACTTATTTATATAATGTATCAGCATGGGCGCCATGCCTCTCATGCTGATGGGCTTGGTCCCTTTAGAAAAGTAGTATTCTACGGCCTTCTCCTGCAGCATCATTCTGGCAATATAAGCCACGGACAGGTTGACCGAATCGCCCTTCATGATGTGCTCGCTCTCCATTGTGGCAAGCATGGCGTATGCCCAGCATAGAGAACTCTTGCCCTGATTCTTGACAGGGGTTGTGCTTATCAACTTTGTTTCTTGGACAACAGAACCTTGTGGCGTGTTGCAGGATGTGTGACTACTCTTGTACTGGCAACTGCAGATGCAGAGAGTCAATATGGTGATGATGATTTTATTTTTCATAAGCGCAAAAATACAACAATCTTTCTGAAGTACGCAAGATCCCTATGATTATTTTTCATTTATTTACCATGAATTATTTTGTAGTGTCTGCAAATAAATGTACCTTTGCACGAAGAAATTTAAACGTTTAAAGATAAAATGGCATTAAAATGTGGTATTGTGGGTCTTCCTAATGTTGGAAAATCCACATTGTTCAACTGTCTGTCGAGTGCAAAGGCACAGGCAGCCAACTTCCCTTTCTGTACTATCGAACCAAACTTGGGCGTCATCACCGTACCCGATGAGCGCCTTAACAAATTGGCAGAGATAGTTCATCCAGGTCGTATCGTTCCTGCTACATGCGAGATTGTAGACATCGCAGGATTGGTAAAAGGTGCCAGCAAGGGTGAGGGTCTTGGAAATAAATTCTTGGGAAATATTCGTGAGTGTGATGCTATCATCCATGTTGTACGTTGTTTTGACGATGACAATATTGTTCGTGAAGGTGGTGCTGCCGTAGATCCATTAGAGGACAAGAGTATCATCGATACCGAGTTGCAGCTCAAGGACTTGGAAACTATTGAGTCTCAGCTTTCCAAGCAGCAGAAAACTGCAGCAGCAGGAAACAAGGATGCCAAGGTGATGGTGGCTGTGCTCGAAGCTTATAAGGAAGTGTTGGAGCAGGGCAAGAATGCCCGTGCCGTGACTTTCGAGAGCAAAGAGGAGCAGAAAGTGGCTCACGACCTCTTCCTTCTCACAACCAAACCAGTTCTCTATGTTGCCAATGTGGATGAGGCTTCAGCCAAGACCGGCAATGAGTACAGCAAGAGAGTAGAGGAGATGGCCAAGGAGGAAGGTGCAGAGTGCATGGTTATCGCAGCCAAGACAGAGGAAGACATCGCATCGCTCGAAACTTACGAGGACAAGTTGATGTTCTTGGAGGAACTCGGTCTGGAGGAGAGTGGCGTGAACCGTCTCATCAAGAAGGCTTATGCCCTGCTGAATCTGGAGACATTCATCACAGCCGGCGAGATGGAGGTGAAGGCCTGGACCTATCACAAGGGCTGGAAAGCTCCACAGTGTGCGGGTGTAATTCACACCGATTTCGAGAAAGGATTTATTCGTGCCGAGGTGATCAAGTACGACGACTATATCAAGTATGGCTCTGAGGCTGCTGTACGTGAGGCAGGCAAGCTCGGTATCGAAGGAAAAGAGTATGTTGTGCAGGATGGCGACATCATGCACTTCAGATTCAATGTATAATAATATATAATGTATAATGTGTGGTGATTAACCCTGCGCGTTTTTCACCACTCCTATTATAATATAGACATGATGGCTAATCTGCTCAATTATATTGTTTGGGATCCTGATCCCATTCTGTTTCATTTGGGTCCGATAGCATTGCGTTACTATGCCACTTGCTGGCTTGTAGGCTTGCTGTTGGGTTATCTGCTGATGCAGCGCCTTTACAGACAGCAGAAGATAGGCGATGAGAAGTTTGAACCACTTTTCATCTATATCTTTATCGGTATATTGGCGGGTGCACGTTTGGGACATTGCCTTTTCTATCAGCCAGAGTATTTTCTCAGTCAGTGGGATCATGTTGTAGAGATGCTGATTCCTATGCACCATCTTCCTGACGGCAGTTGGAAGTTTACTGGCTATGAGGGATTGGCCAGCCATGGAGGAGTGATTGGTTTGTTTGTAGCCATTTGGCTCTATTGCCGTAACTTGAAGGTAAAAGGATGGGTAGTGCTCGACAATATGGGCATTTGCTCGGGCATAGCTGCCGCCTTTATCCGCATCGGCAACCTGATGAATTCCGAGATTATCGGTAAGGTGACCGATGTGCCATGGGCTTTCATCTTTGTCAAGGAAGACCAATATCCCCGCCATCCAGGACAGCTCTACGAGGCGATAGCCTATCTCATCATCTTCCTCCTTATCTTCTTTATCTACAAGAAGAAGGGGCCTAAGAGCGTAGGCTCTGGTCTTTATTTTGGTCTGTGTCTTACTCTTATCTTCACCTTCCGTTTCTTCATCGAATACACGAAGGAGATTCAGGTAGCCTTCGAGGCTGGTCTGCCTATGGATATGGGACAGATTCTCAGCATTCCTCTTATTCTTCTCGGTGTATGGAGCATCGCCTCCAGCTTCAGAAGAGCAAAGAAGATACAGGCATAAGGCGATAACGGAAAGACCTATTAAGCGAGTATTTTTTGATAAAAAGCTTCATATTCTTTAGCCACCTTCACATAGTCGTGATGGTGGCTAATGTATTCTATACCCTGTCTTTTGAGTTCAGGAATCAGCTGGGGATTCTCGATGAAGTGTTCCAACTGCTGGTAAACACTTTCATAATTGGGCAGTACATTGATGATGGGGCGTAGATGTTCCTCGTGCAGAATCTCGTAGTTTTCGGGTTCTCCTCCTCCTATACAGATGATTCCTCTTGCCATGGCCTCCAGAGGATTCATGGAAGGTGTGTAGCTGTATAATTGATCGAGGATGGCATCGCTACCGTTCATCATCTCAATATATTCGGCAAAGGGAACGCTTTCTGCTATGCGGAGTTCCACCTTTTCAGGGTATTTCTCAGCTATATCTTGTGCAGCTTTCAGCATGATGTCGGTTCCCTTGTATTCACTTCTGTTCTTGTTGATGCCGATGAAAAGTTTTACTTTATCGGGTGTCTGACCTTTGATATCTGCCTGCTGGGCGTAAGGTCGGATGGGGAAGGGAATAAATGTTGTTTTATCTGGAAAAGAAGGCTTATAGCATACCCAATATTCATACAGGCCGGTAACGATTCCGTCGCAGTCCTTTGCTATCATCTTGTTGAGGCGTTCCTTTTCTGTTCCTATCCAGTCTTTTCTTTCTCTCAAGGCGTCAGCATTGGTACGTAGTTGGTTGCCGATGTTGAAGTCGCTGTATCTCAGAGGCTTGTCTTTGCAGCATACATTGACCCAATAATAGTCCATACCGAATCCGCCAAGGATGATTTTCTTGTTGTGCCGGCGAAGGTAACGATAGATGGGGAATATGCGTTCAGCCTTCAATTCTAAGAACATTGGATTGATGAGTTGCACAATGTCGTATCCGCGCAGTTTGGGCAAGACCTTCAGCAACTTGGCTAAATAGATAATGCCTCCCTTTTTCCCTGGTTTTCGTACCAGGTCGATGTCTCGTGGATAATTTTTCCAGAAGTCACCATTAGAAAGCACGGTTACCTGATGCCCCAGCTTGCGAAGTCCGTCAGCAAGCGTGGCATGCACATTACTATATTCGCCCAAAAGAAGAATTTTCATCATTGGCTTTCTCTTATTTCAATTTTAAAAGAGTGTAGAACAGGATTTTTCTGGTAATCTTGTTATTGATGGCTTTTGCAAATATCTGATATTTCTTCGTGTATTTTTTATCAGGAAGCGGAAACAATCCTTTATCATGCAATCTCTTGATATTTTTTTCTAAATGTTTGTAGTTCTGTGCCAATACGATAGTATTGTACAGATAGTCCATGGTGAGTTGGGCTATTCGTCGGTTGAGAGCGATACGCTCTGGTTCTGAAAGATAATTTGATTTCTCTTGTAGTTGGAAAATTACCTTCTCCGTATCGGCCAGTCGTTTGAGATAATGACGCTTATCTTCTGTTTTATGCATAATAGAGTCTTCTCTCTCACGATAATAGTAAGCTTTTGTATCTGTTGTTATGATGCGCTCTGCCTTTAAAAAAAGTATAGGAGTAAACTCCTCATCCTCATGCAGAATACCAGGAGTGAAACGTTGTTGCTTCAAGAGATCTCTCTTGAAGGTATAACACCAAGCTGCAGCCCGAAGATTGTTGTTGTATAGATAAGCACTGCCACTTATGGGTTCAGAATACTGATAAGGAACTTCTTTATCAAATGTTTTATTTGAAGAAGTGAAATGTACAATATCAGGATTGTGATAGCGTAAGAGATCCAGACAATGCTCGTACCCTACCTGGATAAGACTGTCATCTCCGTCGACAAACTGGATATATTTGCCAGAAGCATTTTGCAGTCCGGTGTTTCTTGCAATAGACAGACCTTGGTTACGTTGACGTATATAGATAATGTCATCTTGGTATTCCACTAAATCGTTGATGAGCGAAATATCGCTTCCGTCGTCTACCAGAATGATTTCTCTTTCTCTTGAGTTGAGAGAGAGTTGCAGGATGCTTTTCAGACATTCCACAAGATATTCTAATGGCAGGTTGTAAGTTGTGATGATGAAACTTACTAAAGGTATTTGTGTATTTGCAATCATATTATTTTCTTCTATATAATCTGTGTACGAATTTGTTAAGTCTGCATAGGTTATGATAACCTATAATGTTAAGTAATCTTAGTTTAAAAACTTTGATTTTCACCGATTTACCAAGTTTTTCAACATGGTGGATAACTGGTGGATTATTTTCGTATTGTCCCGATAACTCATAGAGGTCGAGCAAGACATTAAGAATTTGTGTCATGAAAATTTGCAGAGAAAGGCTATATTTCTGGATCTGTTTCTCTTGACTCCCGATTTTGTTCATAATGGCTTGAAGACTTTGGGTATGACCATCATACAGATTGTATAAATCCTTGTATGTTGCATTTGCCGTGATGCCTTTGGCATTCCACCGATATTCATAGCAACCAACGTTTGTAGTTCTGATGTTAGGAGTAACGAAACTTCCATGATATGGCAGAAGGCCTATGAGATACGGGACAGTCAGGACATCCTCGAAATTTTTTCCTTTAGGAAAGCATATATGTTCAAATAAAGCACGTTTATATATCTTATTCCAGGCATAAGTGTGGTTGTATGCTTTCTCTTCCAGCCAATAGTCAATGGCATCTTGATATTCTATTTCTTTAAAAGACAGCAAATGTTCTTTTGGACCGTTTCCTAATCTTTCCATTACAGGATATTCCAAAATATCTGTTTCAGGATACGTGATTATTTTTTCTATGACGAGTGAAAGGGTGTCTTCTGCTATAGTATCATCGCTGTCTATGAAAGTAATATATTCTCCTTTGGCTTGTAGAATTCCAGCATTGCGTGCATCGCTTAATCCTCCGTTTTCCTTGTGGATAACTTTGACTCTGCCATCTTGTCTGGAATATGCATCGCAAATCTTAGGACTGTCATCAGTCGAGCCATCGTCTACGAGAATAACCTCGTAGTCGGCGAATGATTGCCGCAAGATGCTGTCAAGACATCTTGGCAGCGTGTCTTGCGTGTGATAGACTGGTATGATGATGCTTAGTTTCATGCCTACAAAGTTACTGAAATATAATGTGATGGCAAACTTATTTGGCTAAAATCTCATTTGGTAACTGATTGTACCCGAAGTCGCAGTAAGGCTTTTATGCCCCCTGTTATTTGTAAAGGTAGGCAATATTCTTGATTCTCCTCGCTATGTTTCTGGTAGGACAACAGACAATGAGATACTTTTTTTGATGATACGACAGGGTATCATAATAGCCTTCTGGTACAATGTATGAGTGTTCTTTGTAAGCCAAGATTCTCTTGTAAAAAGGAAGAGAATTGAGGTCTTCGTCTTTTAATAAGAGTTTAACTTCTTTAATTTGACAATTAGCCTTGATTTCCAGCACCATTAATTCCTTATGCGTATTGTAGGTGAAAAATGTTTTTTTTATTTGATTTCTTTTCATTTTTTCTACAATATCTTTTGGAAGAAAGTATAATTTGTCTTTATCGAACAATATCTTTATACACTTTAAGTATGCGTTGTTCTGTACGAATCCCTGCGCATATTCAAAAGGGCCAAATTTAACAGGCTCTCGTAAGTAATTGTCGAATATACTTGAGAGTACAAGGTTGGAGGCTGGCCTTATTTGAGGCACAGAGACAATCTCTACTTGGGGCGTCTTCAGTTGTTGTAGAATGTATTGATCATTTTTATAGTTTTCTAATGAATAGTGCAAGACGGGTACGTACATCAAAAGCATGGCGACATTACAGCCTATGGTTAGGCCTTTCTGATATTTATGAATGCTTATAAGTAAGTTTATAACGATTATCGTAGCGATGAATTCTGTATAGAATATCACTCTTGTTTCGGTGGCTCCACTGCCAAATACAGGTATAAATGTGAAAATCCATGTCAAGTAAAAATACTTATAACGATTGAAGTGCTCTTTCCAAATAGTTCTCTTCTTATAGAATAAAAGGAGAGAAACAGCCAACATAAGATATGATACACGTAGATGAAGTAAATTAACTCCACCAAATATGATTTTTTGTGTCATTAACTGCCATAAGGAGTCTTGTCGTCCTATACGTTGTATGGTTCCTGGAGATGAGAGACAAACGAAGGTTCCTAAAGCATAAAATACCGTACAATAGAATATGGGCGATTTGAATATCTTATGTTTGTGATAGTTAAGGATGCAATATGCAATAAGAGTTAATGTTATGGGTAACGTAATACCTTCGTGTAACCAACCAAAGAAAAACGAGGACATACACAAGCCTAATATGCATACCGACATGCTTTTATCTTTAATATGGTATACCATAAAAATAAAACACATGGTAGCAATGGTTGCCCATAAATAGTTGAATAGTGCTGAAAAGAATAAGAATTCATTATGAAATCCAGGTATAAGCAGAAAAAGCATAGCCGATGTGATGGAAAGTCCAAACAGCGTGTTTTTGCCTTGTGATGCCATTCTTGTAGTCATACAAATTAAGCAACCAAATAATATACTGCTTATAATATTGCATGCTTCTTTGCCTACTACTCCGTCAAATAATTGTATAAAAAAATGTATAATACTTCTTCCGTTGACTACTTGATAGTGGATGTATTGTGATTCAATAATGTCGAGAATTGATGCTATAGGTCTGTTGTATGACTCGCTGTCGTGGGGCCATACAAATTTATATAATACATCATCAGACAACGTTATGGGTGCGAGATGACATAGGATATAGTATAATATTCCTATTGTTGATATATATGCTAATTGATACTTTTGTCCTGCTATTAATCGTTTCATACCCCTTCTTTTTCGTTAATAATATATACGGGTCTGTGTTTTGTTTCTATAAAAATTCTGCCTAAGTATTCTCCAATGATTCCCAAAGAAAGGAGTTGTATGCCACCCAAAAAGAGAATGACAATAATGAGCGTAGGGAAACCATGTACAGGTTCACCTAATATGATAGTCTTGAAAAAAATGTAGCACATATAGAAAAATGCTGAAATAGACACGATAATTCCCAATAATGTAGATATTCGCAAAGGAGCAATGGAATAGGATGTGATGCCCTCTATCGCTAAATTGAAAAGCTTGCGATAGTTGAAAGATGATGTGCCATTTGTCCTATCCCCTTGTTCAAATTCTACCTCTTTCTTGTTGAATCCTATCCAGCAGTATAGTCCTTTTGTATATCTCTGAGTTTCGCGAAGTTCTTTCAGTGCGTTGATACATTTTCTGTCAAGCAGGCGGAAGTCGCCGACGTTGGGAAGAATGTCTACGTTTGCGATTTTTTGTAAAATCTTATAATAAGTGATGGAAAGTTTTTCTCTTAACCAACTTTCCTTTCCTCTTTTTTTTCTCTTTGCATACACATCGTCATATCCCTGTTCCCAAAGTTTCAGCATTTTGGGAATAACCTGAATAGGATGTTGTAAGTCTGCATCCATGATGATACAGCAATCTCCGTGTACGTGGTCGAAACCTGCCAGCATGGCATTCTCCTTGCCAAAGTTGCGAGACAAATGGATGTAGCAGAAGCGTTTGTCTTTTGTTCGGATATCCTTGATGATTTCAAAGGTGTGGTCCCGGCTTCCATCATTAATGAGAAGTATCTGCCATAGATATTCGCTATGCTCATTCATAAATGATGCTAAGTTTTGGTAGAGATTTATGAGGTTGCTCTCTTCGTTATAGCAAGGGATGATGATTGATACTTTTTTCATTTGATTACCTCCACGTTTTCTTTATTGATGATCCAAACGCAGTCATATTTCTTTTTGATGCGTTGTGCAAGTTTTCTGGCTTCTTGTTGTACTTCTGGTGTACGTTCCAAAGTCGTGTCTCTTATTTCTGCAGGCCATTTATAGGCAGTTACTGCCCAAACAGATAGTCCCCATCCTATAGCTTCTTCGGTCGGTACACAGAAAGATGAAAATTTTGGCATATCGTCGCGAATCAGGATACAATATACCTTATTTACAGGTTTCTCGGTTTTTCTTACAATTTCTTCTGCTATACTTTTGCTGGGAAGGGATGTTTGCCATGCCATATACCAATGATGAACGTCGGTTATGATAGCTGCTATACCTAACGAACTATAAGCATTCATAATGCTCATGCTGATTAATAAATGTGGTGAGGCAACAATGAACAAGACTGCAATCAGCAGCCATATTTGTTTATGATGCCAAATCGTTTTATTCCACCAAATTTTAACCATAAACGCACAAGACAGAAGTATCGTTAAAAAACCTATATAGAGATTTCTGTTTGGTTTGTTTACGATAGATATATAATCTGCAGCAAACCAAGTATAACTAATCCAGTTAATCAGTCCTTTGATTCTGCTATGAATACTGACTACGTCTTCCTCGTAACTGCCATTTTTAATATATGTGTATGGCAATGAAAAACGGACAATACAGTATGACAGAGCTATTGCAAAACCGAAGACAAGTTCTTTCCGGCATGTTTTTTTGTCGATTTTGTCAAAAGTAAGTGCCATGATTGGTGGTACAATGGCCCATGCTAATCCATTGTCTTTGGACAGAACAGACATATAAGTGCAGACAACCCATGCTATGTATTTTTTCTTTCCGTTTATTGTTAAATACAAAAAGACAGATAATATTCCCCATAGATGCGAGTAGCTTTGGTTTAAAGCATCACAACTAAGGATGGTTCCCATTGTGCATGGAGATATATAGAAAAATAGGGTTGCTATGTTTCTTGATGTCTTGTTGAATTCTAAAACTTCAGTAAGTTTGTATATGACAAAGGTGCTACCCATATGTGCCATGAATATCAGTACATGGTTCAGTGTAGGATAAAGATGGTAGTCTATGGCATTGACATATCCCATGATGGCATCAAAAGGACGCCATGTCATTCCCAAAGGAAATATGTATGTTTGATAGTCAAGGGCATAGTTAGGCATAGATAGAGTGGTCCAGTCATCAAATGTTGGCAATATGAGTAATATTGCCCAAAGAATGAAAGGGGCACTTATTATGATACCTAAGATATATGGATTTTTATTTCTCATTAATTAATAATTGCGATTTTACATACGACACCTTTGTCTCCTTCTTCAGTTGCAGTCATTACCATATAAATACCACTGGCTACTTTTTTACCTTTCAAGTCTGTGCCATTCCATTGGTAAATTCCAGAAGAGCTTTTTCCTTGGTGTACTAAAGTTCCATTAGATGTGACTATTTTTATATTGGCATTAAGGGAAAGGCCTGTTATTGTAATAAGGCCAGTATAATCAGGTTTTACAGGATTTGGATAGGCCCAGACATTATCTTTGGTCATTTCTTCATTGCTGGAATTAGAATCGCTCATGTAGGAGCATAATCCGTTTTCTGTACCGATATAAACTTCACCCGTATCATCATTGATAGCGATAGCTTCTATATTGTCTGATAATAGTTTGCTATTCGATGTGGTAAAATGGTTTAATTGCTCTAAGTTGTCACTGCTGATAAGATATACTCCATTGTTTTTGGTACCAAACCATTTTCTGTTGGCTTTGTCTATAGCAATGCATGAGATGTTTATGCCTGTCAATAGATAGTCAGCATAATTGGTACCATCGTTACGGGGCACTTTTACCTGGGTAAATACTGGAGAGTCTGCTGTAATCTGATTGCTTTCTAAGAGGAAAGGCCCCTGGTTGGTGCCTATCCATAAGTTCTTGTTTTTGTCTTCTGCGATGCAGCTTATGCCAAATATGTTACTGATGGTCGTGCCATCTTGATTGGTGATAGAGGTGAATGCCTTAATGACTCCATCATCGGTTTTATTGGTGGGAAACTGATAGCAGAAGAACGAAGGATTTGCCCAATGGTTATTGACAAACCAAAGCAATCCTCGGCTGTCTATCATCATGCTTTGTAGTGTAGCTAAACTCTTATTCTTGACTCCGTAAGATTCATATTTCATAAGTTCAGATTTAGATCGAGAAATCCATTCTTGATCTTTACTGTATTCTATTAATGAACTGTTGGGAGCTTCGCTGTTTAATAACCATAGGTTTCCCGAAGCGTCATATTTGATACCTTGTACAAGTTCATATTCTGCATTATTCTGTAAACCTCCAACGATTTCTATAAGAGAATTGGTATGGTTGTAGTGTTTAACAAATTTTCCATCATAGAACTCATAAAGCCCATTTCTACCTCCTGCAAAAACATGCTTGATGTCTAAAGGATCATAATCTATACATACGAGATCTTTATATCCCACACCTGTAATGTTGGAGATATTGTCATCTTGATATATGTTCCAATTGTCTTTCCCTAAGATTTGAATGCAGGCATCCTTTTGTCCGCCCACATTTCCATTACAAGTATATAATTGATTATTTGCGTATTTTAAAAAACCAAAGTAGTTGTATTTCGGGCCTCCTGGATTAAGGGTGCTTACGAGTTGTTTTAACTCACTTTTATCTTCTTGTGCTTTAGCAACATAATTTCCAACTTTCTTCCAGTTGTTCTTGTCTAATAAGTTGCTGGACAGGGATGCGCTATATTTTCCCTTTGCAGAACTGTAAGCATAAATGGTGTTTCCTTCAATTTCGCACCAGTTGACAGGGAAGCCGAGATTGTAGGTGTCTGTTATCTCGATATCAGTCATATTCAACTTCAAGATACCGAAACCATTACTCACATAGGCATATTTGCCATACATATAGATATCGTTTATGGTTTTATCCCCTGTGGTTGATGCTGTGTAGTAATCGGAAAGATTGGTTACCTCAAAGTTACTGACATTCATCAAGTCAATATTGAAGTTGCTGTAGATGATAAGCAGGCGTTTGGCGGTCTTATTGTAAGCGATGCGTTGTATTTTACAATCATTCAGATAGTCTGCCTTACTGAATGTCTGTATACTTTGGTCGTTTTGGTTGTATACATAGAGGTCGTTAGAGGCCTTAATAAAGAGGAGGTTTCCTGCTTGTTCTATTTCTTGTACATCATGATAGGCCAAGTAAGCTTTCCAATCGCCGATGGCGGCAAATGTTGGGATAGTTGTGACCTGAAACATCAGAAACGAAAGGAAAATCAATATTTTTTTATTCATATATCTAAATGTATATAATATAATAACTTATATATGTTAAACCACAAAACACTTGGTTTATTGCCTGTTAAACGTGATTTTATATGTAAACCAACCCATGGGAAAAGTCTGTTTAATAGTGGTTTTACAAATATCATTCGCGTAATTAGTTCAGAATAAGTGATGAGTTTAGAGTAGCCTTTTAGTTCTTTTCTAAATTGATACAATGTTCTACATGCTTCTTCCGTTTTAAGAATGAAGCGATAGTTTGTTTCATATTCATCCAACAAGATAGGGTTGTTTATATGGGTAATGTGATATCCTTTTTGACAGATGGATTTACCAAATAAAACATCTTCATAACCATAGTATTTGAAGTTCTCGTCGAATGGGGTCCTTATTATAATATCTTTGAAAATAAGAAAATTGGTAGTACGAAACTCTTTGTTTCCTATTTTTTGTCTATGCTTGTAGTTATGCTGTTTTTCGCATTTCTTTTCATATTTGTAACGTAGGTTGTCTTTGAGTGTGATAGGGTTTCCGCCGATTTTAAGACCTCCGACTATTACATTTCCCTTTGAAAGCATATAGTTTCTTAAGAAATCAGAATTATCTAACTTTAAGTCACTGTCAAGAAACAGTAACCAAAGATACTTGGCTTCTTTAGCTAAGAAATTTCGGATGGCTGCTCGGCCTATATTTTCTTTCCTTTCAATATATCGGCAATTATCCAGCCCGTTGATTTCGCAGTTCTTCTCAATGGTATTTTTGTCGGTAGAGCCATCATCGGCAACCAGAATCTCGTATTCTAAATCATTCGTGGACGACAATATTGATGCCTGAGCCTGTAAGTCTCTTACAAGCTCAAGGCATACATTGTTATATGTAGGAATCAATATCGATAGCGAGTTGATCATTTGATGTATTTTTTGAGGTAATTACTACAGGGTGTTACCAGAAATTTCTTTGCCATCCATGATGTGAGGATGGTGAGGGTCAATGCTATTATTAACTTGTACTCCCAATAGGGGTTATCAATACCGAACATCCTTATGAAGATGCTTTGCACGATACGAAAGCAAAGGCTGTGACATATGAATATCTCAAAACTGATGCTACCCAGCCATAATAATGCCTTTTGATGGAATAGGCGGGTGAGCCATCCCTTGCCCTGATCGGAAGCTACGAAATAGAAAATGCTTACGACAGCTGGCAACCAATAAAGGGCAGCACAACGGAAGTTGGGATTAGTATAGATAGAAAGGTAATACATCCCTGCCGACAAGAGGACGATGGCTACATCTGCTATATGTGCCTGCCATGTACTAAATTGGGTGGTGATGAGCGCATAAACTTGTTTCCCCTTTTCTGAACGATAGAATCGATAGAGTAAGATGCCCAAACAGAAGTCTATCATGCGAAAGGGTGGAGCTGCGTAAATATAGTCAGCCGATTTGTCTTCTTCTATTATCATTGTGAGGGCGATATATGTCATCATGTAGATAATAAAGATTACCAGTGGTAATGCTTTTTTTCTTTGCATTAACCATCGGTATAGATACTTGAAAAGGAAATAGTAGATAATCAGGTCTGATAGAAACCACGTAGGTCCATTGAGACCTCCCATGAATTCATGGATAGGTATCCAACACTGTAGTAAGAACGTGTGAGCTACGGTCTGATACCAAGGACCGAGAAGTCCTAATCGGTCGTCCAAGGGTATTATGATAGCTATAACCAACAGGTGAAGCGGATAAAGTTTGAAGATGCGTGAAAGAAAGAATTTTTTATTGCTCATCTCTTCTTTCACTAATCTTTCACCATAGCTCAGTGATAATACGAATCCACTGATGATGAAAAATATGACCACAGCATATTCTCCTAAGTAGTCGTTGCAAGCTTGGGAGATGGGAAGTGTGGCATGCGACATCACTATCATTAAGATAAGAATGAATCGCAAGGAGTTGAGGGTTCTGATCATTTCTTGTTATCGTCTGTTGTATTTATTCCGCAGGGTGACCTTATTTTTTCTTCAAGTATTCTGCCAGCTTAGCCACGGCTCTTGCTCTGTGGCTGATGCCGTTCTTGATTTCTTCGCCCAATTCAGCAAAACTCTTGTTGTAGCCTTCTGGTACGAAGATAGGGTCGTAACCGAAACCTTCTGTGCCGTGTTTCTCGGTGGCGATGCTGCCGTTTACTATACCCTCGAACTGGTGGATCTTCTTGATGCTGGTACAGCCGCAAGGACACACATCCTGCTTCTCTATATAGCAGATGACGGTACGGAAACGGGCTTTGCGGTTCTCTTTTCCATTGAGTTCGCGCAGGAGTTTTGACATGTTGGCCTCGCTGTCGTGGTCGGTTCCTTCTGCATATCGGGCACTGTGAACTCCCGGTGCTCCGTCTAAGGCCTCTACTTCCAGACCTGTGTCGTCGGCAAAGCAACTGACGTGGTAATGGTCGTATATGTATTGAGCCTTCTGCAGGGCATTCTCCTCTAAGGTGCTGCCTGTTTCGGGAATGTCTGCTTCACAGCCTATCTCTTTCAGCGATACTACTTCGTATTGGCTGCCCAAGATATCGCGTATTTCTTGTAGTTTGTGCTGATTGTTGGTTGCAAAAACTATTTTCATTTCTATTAGTGTTTAATGTTTAGTGTTTAATGTTTATTTACTTAGCAGATAGGCATAAACTCTAAACACCAAACTTTTCAATTACTTTATCTTTTGAATATCTTTCTCTTTGATCTTCACTTTCATCTCGTCGAATCCTTCTCCATAGACACCGATGACGGAGCTTTGGCTTACGAAGGCGTTAGGGTCGATGATTTTGACGATGCGGAAGATGGTTACACTCTCGTTCTTCTTGGCCAGAATACAGAGCACCTTCATCTCGTCGCCTGTGTACCAGCCATGGCCGTCGAGGATAGTTACGCCATGATCCATCTGTGTGCCGATGGCATTGGCTATCTCCTGATATTTCTTGCTGAATATCATGAACTGCACACTCTCTCGCTGGGCGTTCATCACATAGTCGAGTACCAGATTCTCTATCACCATCGTACAGAGACCGAACACTACTTTCCTGACGGCATCTATCGTCGTGAAGTCGGGCTTGGCATTGAAGACGAAGAATGAACTGCCTACAATTACCAGGTCGACGAAGATGAGCACTCGTCCCAACGAGATGTTGTGATACTTGTTGACGATGGCTGCTATGATGTCGGTGCCTCCTGTGCTACCATTGTGCAAGAATACGATGGCAAGCGATAGACCCGTGAAGCAGCAACCGATGATGAGCGACATGAAGTCCTGTCCTGGTCCTAATATCTGTATCAACTCGCCATGAGGACCCATCAGGGAGTCTTGTGCCAAAGCCAATAGTACCGAGAGCATGCCGATGGCGTAGATGGTTTTTACCATGAACTTAAGCCCCAATATCTTCAGTGCTGCTACCAACAGAATGGCATTGATAATAAAATAAGAAAAGTAGATGGGGATGCCTGTTCCGTAGTAGATGACGGCAGCGACACCGGTGACACCTCCTGTCACGATTTGGTAAGGTAACAGGAAGAGAGTCCATCCGAATGTATACAACATGAGTCCAAGGGTTATGTAAAAATAATCCTTGAACTCATTTTTTATTTTTGGACTGATTGCTATTTGCATATTACTTTTTCAATACGACGTTGACAATCTTCTTGGGTACGACGATAACCTTCAGTACGTTGAATCCTTCCAGGTACTTCTGGCTCTTTTCGTCGGTCAATACTTGTTTCTGTATTTCCTCGTTGTTGGCATCCACAGGGAAAGTCATCTGGAAGCGGGCCTTGCCGTTGAAGGAGATGGTGAGCTGCATGTCGTTCTCCTTGAGATACTGCTCGTCAAACTGAGGCCATGCTGCGTCGCAGACGCTTCCCTGTTCGCCGAGTGCTTCCCACAACTCTTCTGCGATGTGTGGAGCGAATGGAGCGATGAGGATGACGAGATCTGTCAGGAGTTCCTTGTTGTGACACTTCTGCTGACCCAATTCGTTCACCGCAATCATGAAGGCTGAGATAGAGGTGTTGTAAGAGAACTTCTCGATATCCTCGCTTACCTTCTTGATGAGCTTGTGTACGCTCTTCAGGCTCTCTGGCTTCGCTGCCTCGTCGGCTGATGGCAGGAAGTTGTCGGTGCGGTTCTCGTAGAACAGTCCCCAGAACTTCTTCAGGAAGCGGTGGCAACCGTCGATACCGTTGGTATCCCAAGGCTTACTTGCCTCTACAGGACCCAGGAACATTTCATAGAGACGCAGGGTGTCGGCACCATACTTCTCGACAATCATATCTGGATTCACCACGTTGAACATACTCTTAGACATCTTCTCGATAGCCCATCCGCAGATGTACTTGCCATCTTCCAGGATGAACTCAGCGTTCTGATACTCAGGGCGCCAAGCCTTGAATGCCTCGATATCCAATACATCGTTGCTTACGATGTTTACATCTACGTGTATAGGAGTTACGTCGTAATCCTTCTTCAGGTTCAAGCTTACGAATACAGGAGCCTTGTCGTGGTCATCGCTGTTGATGCGGTAAACGAAGTTAGAGCGACCCTGGATCATACCCTGGTTCACCAGCTTCTGGAATGGCTCTTCCTTGCAGCTTACGCCGAGGTCGAAGAGGAACTTGTTCCAGAAACGGGAGTAAATCAAGTGACCGGTAGCATGCTCGCAACCACCTACGTAGAGGTCCACGTTCTGCCAGTACTCATCAGCCTTCTTGCCTACGAGTGCCTCATCGTTGTGAGGATCCATGTAGCGCAGGTAGTAAGCAGAAGAACCTGCGAAACCTGGCATGGTGTTGAGCTCCAGAGGGAATACGGTCTTGTTATCTACGAGACTCTTGTCAACCACCTCTTTCTTCTCAGCATCCCAAGCCCACTTCTTGGCTCTGCCCAATGGTGGCTCGCCAGTCTCTGTTGGCTTGTAGGTCTCAATCTCAGGCAATTCGAGTGGCAGGCACTCCTCTGGAACCATCTGTGGCATTCCGTCCTTGTAATATACAGGGAATGGCTCACCCCAGTAGCGCTGACGAGAGAAGATGGCGTCGCGGAGACGATAGTTTACCTTTACTCGGCCGATGCCCTTTTCGGTAACAAACTTCTTGGTAGCTGCGATAGCCTCCTTCACGGTGAGTCCGTTCAGAGAGAAACCATCCATGCTGCTCTTGCCTGCCACAGGTGAGTTGGTTACGATACCTTCCTTGGCATCGAAGCTCTCCTCTGAAACATCAGCACCCTCGATAAGAGGAATGATAGGCAGGTTGAAGTGCTTGGCAAAGGCGTAGTCACGGCTATCGTGAGCAGGTACAGCCATGATGGCACCTGTACCATATCCTGCCAATACATATTCTGAAATCCATACTGGGATTGCCTCTCCGGTGAATGGGTTGATGGCGTAGCTTCCAGAGAATACACCGGTTACGCTGTGGTTAGCCATACGGTCCAGCTCGGTGCGCTTCTTCACGTAGTCGAGATACTTCTCCACCTCTTCCTTCTGCTCGGCAGTAGTTACCTGCTGAACATACTCGCTCTCTGGAGCCAGAACCATGAAGGTTACGCCAAACATAGTATCGGCACGGGTGGTGAAGATGGTGAACTTCACGTCGCTGTCCTTTACAGAGAATACTACCTCTGTACCCTCAGAACGGCCAATCCAGTTCTTCTGGGTTTCCTTGATACTGTCGCTCCACTGGATGGTCTCCAAACCGTCGAGCAGACGCTGAGAGTAAGCAGATGTTCTCAAGCACCACTGCTGCATCTTCTTCTGGATGACAGGATAACCGCCACGCTCACTTACGCCGTTTACTACCTCGTCGTTGGCAAGCACGGTACCCAGACCTGGGCACCAGTTAACCATGGTCTCGCCGAGGTAAGCAATGCGGTAGTTCATCAGGATCTGCTGCTTCTTCACGTCGTCGAAGCTGTTCCACTCCTCGGCAGTGAAGTCGATCTGCTCGTTCTGAGCCACGTTCAAGTCTGCAGAACCTTTCTCCTCGAAGCGCTTGATGAGCTTTTCGATAGGCTGAGCCTTCTGGCAGCTGTTGCAGAAGAATGAGTTGAACATCTTCTGGAAAGCCCACTGAGTCCAATGGTAATACTTAGGGTCGCAGGTACGAACCTCGCGGTCCCAATCGAAGCAGAAGCCAATCTTGTCGAGCTGCTCGCGGTAGCGGTTGATGTTGGCCACGGTAGTTATCTCTGGATGCTGACCGGTCTGGATGGCATACTGCTCGGCTGGCAAACCGTATGCGTCGTAACCCATTGGGTCAAGCACGTTGAATCCGTTCAGGCGCTTGTAGCGGGCATAGATGTCGCTGGCTATATAGCCCAGGGGATGGCCTACATGCAAGCCTGCTCCCGATGGATAGGGGAACATGTTGAGCACATAGAATTTCTTTTTGTTTTCATCCTCGACAACCTTATAGGTCTTGTTCTCGACCCATTTCTGATGCCATTTCTTCTCGATCTCTCTGAAGTTGTATTCCATTGTTTTTTATCTTGTTTATTTTGTTTCCTTTTTCTTTTGTTTCTGATGTCTTGCGAGGAGCTGGCTCCTATATATTAAGGTATAACTCCGTTCAAGTTGCAAAATTACCTTAATTTTGTCACACTACAAAATAAAAAGCCATTTTTTTATGGACAACTGTATGAAGTTGGAGGACAGAAATGCTCGGTTTTGCCCTGCTGCTCTGTTATTTAGCATGCACGCACTTCATGTTCTTTTCCAGTTGTTCTACAGAGCTGGCTCCTACCAGTACGCTGGTTACGCCTTTCTGTTTCAGTATCCATGCCAAAGCTTTTTCGGCCAGAGTTTCGCCCTCTGAGGCTGCCTCGTCGTTCCACTTCTTCAACTGCTCCAGCAGTTCTGGCGTCAGAGCGCTGTGCTTCAGGAAGTGTTCCTTTGCCATGCGGCTGTCCTGAGGGATTCCTTTCAGATAACGGTCGGTGAGAAGTCCTTGTGCCAAAGGCGAGAAGGAGATGAAGCCGATGCCGTTCTCGGCACAGTAGTCGAGAGTGCCCTGCTCCTGTGGCTCCTTGTTCAGCATGTTGAGTTTGTCTTGATAGATGAGCAGCGGACAGTCGTGCTCCTTCAGATATTTGTCGGCAAACTTCAAGGCTTCCAAAGGCCAGCGGCTGATGCCTAAGTAGAGCGCCTTGCCTTGTCTCACGATATCGACCATCGCCTGGAGGGTTTCCTCGAGTGGCGTGTTGGGGTCGTAACGATGGCTGTAGAAGAGGTCCACGTAGTCGAGGTTCATGCGCTTGAGGCTTTGGTTGAGGCTGGCCGTCAGATACTTGCGCGAACCCCAGTTGCCGTAAGGTCCTTCCCACATGTCGTATCCGGCTTTGGTGGCAATGAAGAGTTCGTCGCGATAGGGACGGAAGTCATCCTGCATCAGTCGGCCCATGGTTTCTTCTGCACTTCCGTAGGGAGGGCCGTAATTGTTGGCAAGGTCGAAATGGGTAATGCCGTGGTCGAAAGCATAGTGGGTGATGGCACGGCTTCGCTCGTAAGGGTCGACGCCTCCGAAGTTGTGCCAGAATCCCAAACTGATTTTAGGCAGCAAGACTCCGCTCTTGCCGCATCTCTTGTAGAGAGCATCTGCGTCTGCGTAGCGATTGGCAGCTGCGGTGTAGATTCCTTTTACGTCCATATCTTTGTGTTTTAATATTTTGTTGTTTTCCGTCTGCGAAGATACAAAGTTTTTTCCATATAACAATTTTTATTGCGAAAAAATATTGTTGGGCGCTTGTTGAAGTTCTTGTCCTTCTTTCTTTGTCTCGTGAGAATTTGGCCCGATTCTCAATGATGGCTGGCTTCGGTCATAATAGATGGCTGACGTTGGTCTTAATAGACGACCGAGTTCGGTCTTAATAGATGACCAGAATTGGCCTTGATAGGCGAGGCAAGTCTTTGCCTTGCGGATTTGGCTTAAGCAGGAATGTTTTATGAACTCTCAGCAAAATCTGAAAAACTGTGGCTGGAAAGCTTCTGTATATTTATTCGCCAGCAAACTGTACTTAACTGTGAGAAAATAATTTCCCAGTTGGGAAAAAATATTTTTCCAGTTGGGGCGATATAGATTTGCAGTTGGGATCTCGTTTTTCGGCAATTACTGCATGAATATACTGCATGAATATGCGTTGTAAGTCTTCGGCAGGTTTCGGAAAGTCAGAATGTAAGGCTTTGTTTATTGAAAACATCATGTTTTCCTTCGCCTGTGC
>ERZ1034713.93-NODE-93-length-56834-cov-50.435443_pt1 | contig 56834 bp, 57 predicted proteins | sample MGYA00520692_ERZ1034713 | MGnify/ENA primary metagenome ERZ1034713 (study PRJEB33766, sample SAMN09781717) | gut metagenome | biome: gut microbiome | host: Homo sapiens | place: Madagascar | study: EMG produced TPA metagenomics assembly of the PRJNA485056 data set... | reverse complement strand
GCCAACATTACCCAGGGCGATGCCCTGGGCTAGGAGCTTTTGGGCTTTCAGCCCGACTTCGGCTGCCATAATCTAAACTTATGACACACCCTCTTAATTTTTTGTTAAACTCCCGGAAAAACTTGGTTGTTTCGTGTATTTGATGTATATTTGCAAATCATAAGATAACTATTTCTTGCAAATAGAATATATAACTTAAGAGAAGATAGAAAATGAAACGGATTAAGGTTTTAGTTTTTAGCATGTTGGCTGCTATGATGCTTGCATCTTGCGGTACAACGCAGAAGGTGCCTCTTACGGGTCGTACCCATCGCATCTCTGTCTCAGATGCACAGGTGTTGAGCTTGTCTAATCAGGAATATACCAAGTACATGGCTTCGGCGAAGAAATCTACCAATGCAGCGAAGACTGCGCAGGTGGTAAGAGTCGGAAAGCGACTGGCTGCTGCCGTGGAAACTTATCTCAAGGAGAACGGATACGCCAATGACCTGCAGAACTATTCCTGGGAATTCAACCTCGTGCAGGACAACAGTGTGAATGCCTTCTGCATGCCTGGCGGAAAGATTGTGGTATATGAAGGCTTGCTCCCGGTGGCTTCCAGCGATAATTCGCTCGCCATCGTACTGGGACATGAGATCGCACACGCCGTGGCTAAGCATAGTGCCGAGCAGCTTTCCAAGGCTCAGAACCAGCAGGTAGGTACCAGCATTCTGAGCGGTGTGCTGAATCAGGCAGTAGGTAATGGAGTCGGAGATCTGGCGGGTGCCGTAGCCGGACAGTACTTCTCCTTCCGTAATCTGAAGTATTCGCGTGAAAACGAAACAGAAGCCGACTATATGGGCTTGATCTTTGCTGCGATGGCAGGCTACGATCCCCAGCAGGCGATACCTTTCTGGGAACGTATGGCTGAGGCTTCGGGCAATCAGGGCAAGAGTGATATCTTCAGCGATCACCCTTCCGATGCCAAGCGTATTGCTGCCTTGAAGGCGGCGATGCCTACTGCGCTGAAGTATTACAAGCCTCAGGGAAAGACTTCCGTTACTACCACAACCAAAACGGGCGTCAAGACCATCAAGGCTAGCTCGCTGATGAAGAAATCAACTAAAAAATAACGATATGATGGAATATATCTCTCAAAACCTCTGGCTGTTTTGGACTGTCATTATGTTCATCTGCCTCATCCTGGAGTTGTCTTCCGGCGACTTCTACGTGACTTGTTTTGCCATCGGTGCGCTCATCTGCATACCTGTGGCTGTGATGGATGCTCCGTTCTGGTTGCAGGTAGTGGTCTGGGCGGTATGTTCCGTACTCAGTATCCTGTTGATCCGTCCGCATCTGGTAAAGGCTATCCATAGGGGAGCCGATCAGCGGAAGAGTAACTCCGATGCCCTTGCCGGACAGATAGGCGAGGTGAGTGAAACCATCGTTGCCGGTGGGTATGGAAGAGTGAAGCTCGATGGTGATGACTGGAAGGCAGAAGCTCCGGGCGCTGCTGGTGATATCGCCAAGGGTACCCGTGTAAGAGTGATGGGTCACCAGTCTATCATTCTCCAGGTAGAGAAGTATTAACTTTTAATTATAAACATCATGGAAATAGGACTTTATGTATTGATTGCTCTAGTGCTGCTTGCACTGGTGGTGGTAAAGAAAACCATCGTGATCATTCCTCAGAGTGAGACCAGAATCATCGAGCGGTTGGGTCGCTATTATGCTACCCTGAAGCCAGGTATCAACATTATCATTCCTTTCATCGACCAGGCCAAGACCATCGTGGCGATGCGTAGAGGAAGCTATACTTATACCAGCAGCATCGACCTTCGTGAACAGGTTTATGATTTCGACCGTCAGAATGTGATTACCAAGGATAATATTCAGATGCAGATCAATGCACTGCTTTATTTCCAGATTGTAGATCCTTTCAAGAGTGTTTATGAAATCAACAATCTGCCTAATGCGATAGAGAAGTTGACTCAGACTACCCTGCGTAACATCATCGGTGAGATGGAGCTCGACCAGACACTTACCTCCCGTGACACCATCAACACCAAGCTCCGTGCGGTGCTCGATGATGCTACCAACAAGTGGGGAATCAAGGTAAACCGTGTAGAGTTGCAGGATATCACTCCTCCTGAGAGTGTGCTCCAGGCGATGGAGAAGCAGATGCAGGCAGAGCGTAACAAGCGAGCTACCATCCTTACTTCAGAAGGTGAGAAGGAGAAGCAGCGTCTGCTCTCCGAAGGTGAAAAGGCGGCGATTGTCAACAAGGCTGAGGCTGCCAAGCAGCAGGCTATCCTGAGAGCTGAAGGTGAGGCTACCGCCCGCATCCGCAAGGCTGAGGCTGAGGCCATCGCCATCCAGAAGATTACCGAAGCCGTAGGACAGAGTACCAATCCTGCCAACTATCTGCTGGCACAGAAATACATTACCATGATGCAGGAAGTGGCTCAGGGTAAGGATAATAAGGTGGTTTATCTGCCATACGAGGCTACCAACCTCCTGGGATCCATCGGTGGCATCAAGGATTTGTTTAACAGTAAGTAAACTAAAAAAATATGAGTAAGAAAATTTGTATTGTTACTGGAGCGAGACCTAACTTCATCAAGGTGGCTCCTGTGATGAGAGCGATAGAGAATGCCCGGAATGCGGGCGGGGAGATGGAGTGCAAGTTGGTCTATACCGGTCGCGAAGACGATGAGACCCTTGAAGATTCTCTTTTCTCTGACTTGGATATCCGCAAGCCGGATGTTTATCTGGGCGTGGAATGTGAGAATATGAATGAGCTGACCGGTATGGTGATGGCTCAGTTTGAGCGCTATCTCCAGCAGAATCCTACGGATGTGGTGATTGTGGTGGACGATCTGGCTTCTACTATGGCTGTGGCTATCGTCACCAAGAAGCAGGGCGTTCAGTTGGCTCACATCGCCGCAGGTACCCGTAGCTTCGATATCACCATGCCGAAGGAAATCAACCGTCTGGTGATTGATGGACTCTCTGATATCCTCTTCACTGCAGGTATCTCCAACAACAGTATCGCCAACAAGGAGGGTGCCGAACTCTCTAAGGTCTATATGGTGGGCAATGTACTCATCGATAACATCCGATTCCTGCAGCAGCGTATGAAGCGTCCTCAGGTGATGGATGAACAGCATCTGGAGGATGGCAAGTATATGGTGCTTACCTTGAACCGCAAGGCCATCGTCAACAATATCGATGAGATGAAGACCTTGATTTCGACGATCGACGGTGTGGCTCGACAGGCAGGCATCAAGGTTCTGGCTCCTTTGCGTGGCAAGGCATTGGGATTCGTGCTTGCCTTCAAGGCTTACCAGGATGTGGCTGACCATCAGTCAGGTATCATGGTTGTACAGCCTCAGGGTTATCTCGATTTCTCTTATCTCTCAGCCCACGCCATGGGTGTAATCACCGATTCGGGTAATGTGGCAGAAGAGGCTACCTTCAATGGGGTGCCATGCATCACCCTGAACAGCTATACCGAGCATCAGGAAACCGTGACCGTAGGAACCAACGAACTCGTTGCAGAAGATCCGGAGAAGCTTCAGCAGGCGATGGAGAAGATTGTGAAGGGTGAATGGAAGAAGGGTGGTATTCCTGATAGATGGGATGGACGGTCTGCAGAACGCATCGTTCAGATTATCTGTGGATAATCACTACTCAATACAATAAATAATAAAGCCAGCGACCGAAAAATCGCTGGCTTTATTGTTTATCACTTAAGCGGTTCCGAAACCGGATAATCATACTGTTTGTAATAGGAAGGAGTCTTTGGGGTGTTATACCAATTGCCCTCAACGCTTACTCCGATGGAGAAGTTCTTGTTGGTATATCTGACTCCGGCACCTAATACATTGGCACCGGCAGCACCCATGCCATATCCTCCAGGCATCACGCCCATTCCCCAGATGCCGGGATACATACCATATCTGCCATATCCGTAAGGACCATATCCGGCATAACGGTTGTAGATGGAATTGTAGTTATTGGCTACACTTACCTGTCCATATACGTATGCTTCCCAGTGCTCATCAAACTGATAGCCCAGAATGCCATACACACCACCATCCCGGAAATTATCGCCTCCGTAATTGATGTTGTTGAGATAGGTACCTAAAGCCATCCACAGCTTGTTGTCCTTGGTGAGCGGCGTGAGATACGTGGCATTGATGGTCTGGGTAAAACCGCCCCAGTGTGGCGCATGCTTGCCGAAAGTGGCGAAGACGGAAAGATCTACCGAGAGGTTCAGTCCCTTATGGAGTCCCCAGCCATATCGGTTCCAGCCATATTTGCCCCAGTCATTTCCCCAATAGTCATAACTGTTTCCCAATCCTCCCGCATTGATCAGATTGGAGATCGGGTTGTTATAATAATCACTATCCTGAGGATTCTTCAGATAACTGCCCATCTTGTAGAGTTCATCACTGTTGGAATCGATATGCCGGATAGGGGTATAGGTGTTTTTTACGGGTTTGCCTCCATATACCACGGTTTTCCCGTCCTGATATACCGTATCTCCTGGCAACAGCCAGTCTTCCCTCGGACTATCCTGACTGTGCAGAGGTCCGAAGCTCACGTGCTGTGCCTGGGCTTTCATTCCTATCAGTGCGAAGCCCAGGAGAAGAAGATATAATCTTTTTGTTGTCATCATATCAAGTCGTTTATGTAGCCTCATTTTCGAAGCTTTTTATGTTATTCACCAATTTTTGAGCATCATTTTGCCCGTTTCTGTCATTTTGCACGCAAAGATATAAAGAAAGTTTGAGAAAAGCATAATTTTTTAGAATAAAATCATTATCTTTGCAATCAATAACATAAAAAACAGATTTAAGTATTAAGAAAATGAAAAAGATAATAACGATATCTGCCCTTTTGCTGGCTGCTTTTGCTCCTCAGGCAATGGCGCAGGAACAGACTCAGCCTACTCAGCAGACTGCCCGTCCGGCTTTCGATAACGAGTTGCTCCCTTGGGAGACACCTCGTGATACCACCTGCCACGAGGTACTGCTGGAAACCACGATGGGCAATATCCGTGTGGCTCTTTATAACGATACTCCGCATCACCGCGACAACTTCCTCAAGCTCGTGAACAGCGGATATTACAACGGCTGTATCTTTCAGCGTGTCATCAAGAACTTCATGATCCAGGGCGGTGATTATTCTTGTCGCAAGGTAACTCCTGGAAAGGTGGAGAAGTTTGATGTCAACTATACGGTACCAGCCGAAATCATCTATCCTAAATATTACCACAAGCGCGGTCAGCTCTGTGCAGCCCGTGAGGGGGATGATGAGAATCCAACCAAGGCATCAGCCTCTACCGATTTCTATATCACCTGGGGCAGAAACTTCTCGCCCCGACAGATGGAATACTATGTAGAGAAGGAGAAGAGAGAGGGTGCGAAATCCTACGCATTGCCATCCGAGCAGTTGCAGCAGGGTTACATCAAGCATGGTGGAGTGCCTCATCTGGACAATGGATATACCGTGTTCGGCGAGGTGCTGGAAGGTATGGATGTGGTAGATAAGATCCAGAATGTGGCTACCAACAAGGACAACAATGACCGCCCGCTGGAAGACATCGTCATCACCAGAGCCACCCAGGTGAAATAGACTAGCAAGGGGAAAATACCTGAAATGAAAACAATAACATGATAATACGAGAAAAATGAAATCTTTAAAGGAATTATACCGAATTGGCAAGGGACCATCGAGCAGTCATACGATGGGACCTCAGCGTGCAGCTAAGCTCTTCCTGGAGCGTTGTGCTAATGCTTCGTCCTACGAAGTAACATTGTATGGTGCCCTGGCTGCTACCGGCAAGGGTCACATGACCGATGTGGCTATCGAGGAAGTGCTCAAGAAGCATATTGTTCATATCATCTGGAAGCCTCAGGTCTTCCTGCCTTTCCATCCTAACGGAATGAAGTTTGTGGGCAAGGACCTGAATGGCGACGTGATTGATGAGTGGACTGTATATAGTATCGGTGGCGGTGCCATCTCGGATGGTTCTGATGGACAGTCGGAGTTGGGCGCTGAAGATGTCTATGACCTGAAGACGATGGCGGAAATCCAGAAATGGTGCTACGACAACGGCCGCTCTTTCTGGGAATACGTGGAGAAATGCGAGGATAAGGATATCTGGGATTATCTCCGTAAGGTCTGGGATACCATGAAGCAGTCTATCCACAATGGTCTCAGTCATGAGGGTGTCTTGCCTGGACCGCTGAAACTCCAGCGCAAGGCTGCTGTCTATCATATCAAGGCAAAGGGCTATCGTGCTTCCTTGCAGAGCCGCGGACTGATTTATTCCTATGCACTGGCGGTGAGTGAGGAGAATGCTTCGGGCGGTACCATCGTTACTGCTCCTACCTGTGGTGCCTGTGGTGTACTTCCTGCCGTACTCTATCACATGCATACCGCTCATGAAATGAGCGAGGAGCGCATCCTCCGTGCTTTGGCTACAGCCGGACTTGTGGGTAACATCGTGAAGCACAATGCTTCTATCAGTGGAGCTGATGTGGGTTGCCAGGGTGAGGTAGGTGTAGCTTGTGCGATGGCTTCAGCTGCGGCATGCCAGCTCTTCGGCGGTAGTCCTGCCCAGGTAGAGTATGCTGCCGAAATGGGATTGGAGCATCACCTGGGTATGACCTGCGACCCGGTTTGCGGATTGGTACAGATTCCTTGCATCGAGCGCAATGCCTTTGCGGCTGCCCGTGCCCTGGATGCTGATCTCTACGCTTCCTTCTCGGATGGTCATCACAGCGTATCATTCGATAGAGTAGTAGAGGTGATGCGACAGACCGGTCACGATCTCCCTTCGCTCTATAAGGAAACCAGCGAGGGTGGTTTGGCAAAAGGCTTTAAAGGATAATAGTCGCCCTGAAGTAGAATACTCAGACTTTCCGGCACGCCCGAAGTCAAATACCCTGACTTCCCGGCACGCCCTGAAGTTGAATACTCAGACTTCCCGGCACGCCCTGAAAGGGCAGAAGCTCTTAGCCCAGGGTAACACCCTGGGTAAAAATAGCAGTTAGCAATGCGCCCTGAAAGGGCAAAAGCTTTTTATTAATTAGATGATTTATAACAGATTAAAACGATTTAGTTTAAGTACTTTAGTAATAGCAGTCTGTCTTCTTCTGGCTTCCTGCGGTTCGGATTCTTCCGATGCGAAGAAGCAGTTGAAGGCGAAGGCTGATTTGCAGGGCGCCGTTATCGGCGTACAGTTAGGTACCACCAGCGACGGCCTTGCCACAGAGTTGGAAAAGAAAGGAGATGGCACCAAGGTAGAACGATACAACAAGGGAGCCGATGCCATTCAGGCGCTCCTCCAGGGTAAGATTGACTGTATGGTGACCGATGAGGCACCAGCCAAGGCATTCCAGCGGGTGAATCCTTCTCTCCGCATTCTGCCGGAAACCTTCGATGCCTCCTCTTTCGCCATCTGTGTGGCAAAGGATCATGCTGAATTGCAGCAGTCCATCAATCATGCCATCCGTATCCTGAAGGCGAATGGCGTCATCGATTCCATCGTCAACCGCCATCTGGAACGGGGTATTGCCGTGGCTTATACGCCTAAGACTTCGGATGTGAAGAAGGTAGGACCGGAAGCGCTGCTGAAGCTCGGACTGAAGAAGAGTCTCCGCTTTGCCACCAACGCCACCTTCGAACCATTCGAGTACTACCAGGATGGTAAGATTGTGGGTATCGATGTCGATGTGGCGAATGCCATCGGCGATGTGATGGGCGTGGATGTCGAGATTCTTGATATGGAGTTTGATGCCATCATCACTTCCGTACAGGCTGGTAAGGCTGATGCCGGTATCGCCGGTATTACCGTCACCCCCGAGCGGGAGAAGAACATCGGATTCACCGATTCCTACGCCGATGTGCGACAGGTCATCATGGTAAATTCCGAAAATGCAGAAGTGGCTGGTGTACAGCATGGATTTCTGGATAAGTTCAAGTCTTGCTTCATAGATGACAACCGCTATCAGTATCTCTTGCAGGGATTGGGCAATACGCTCATCATCACCTTCTTCGCCATCATCCTCTCCGTGATTCTCGGTACGCTGATAGCCATTGTCCGTGCCCGCCACGAACGTCGGGGTGGTTGGCGCATTCCGAATATGCTCTGCCAGTTGTATCTCACCGTCATGCGTGGCACCCCTACCATGGTGCAGTTGCTCATCATCTATTATGTGGTCTTCGCCTCAGCCGATGTCAACAAGATCCTGGTAGCCGTCATAGCCTTCGGTTTGAACTCTGCGGCATATATTGCCGAGGTCATCCGTTCGGGTATCATGTCGGTAGATGAGGGACAGATGGAAGCGGGTAGAAGTCTCGGTCTTTCTTATGGCAAGACCATGCGACTCATCATCCTGCCACAAGCCTTCAAGAATGTGCTGCCGGCGATGGGTAATGAGCTCATCACCCTGCTCAAGGAGACTTCCATCAGCGGTTACATCGGTCTCGTGGATCTTACCAAGGGTTCCGATATCATCCGCAGCATCACCTACGAGGCAATGATGCCGTTGGGTGTGGTTGCCTGCCTGTATCTCATCATCGTCCTCGGACTGAATGCCGGAGTGAGAAAGTTGGAAAAACGTTTGAGAAAGAGCGAAAGATAATAGATGAGAAAGAGTGAAAGATAATAGAATGGATAAAATGAACGAGATAATCAAGATAGAAGGACTTCGCAAGCGCTTCGGCGACAACGAAGTCCTGAAAGGCATTACCACTTCCGTCAAGCAGGGCGAAGTGGTTGCCATTATCGGCCCGTCGGGCTGTGGCAAGAGTACCTTCCTGCGTTCCATCAATCTCTTGGAGGAACCTACGGAGGGAAAGATTCTGATCGATGGCATAGACCTCACCTCTTGGGATGTAGATATCAACAAGATGCGTCAGCGGGTGGGTATGGTGTTCCAGCAGTTTAATCTCTTCCCGAACATGACCATCCGCCGCAATATCATGCTGGCACCGGTAGAGTTGGGGAAGATGACCCGTGAAGAGGCGGATGAGAAGGCTACAGAGCTTCTCTCCCGCATCGGATTGCTGGACAAGGCAGACAGTTACCCGGATAGTCTTTCGGGCGGACAGAAGCAGCGTGTAGCCATCGTCCGTGCCCTGGCAATGAATCCGGAGGTTCTTCTTTTCGATGAACCAACTTCTGCGCTCGATCCGGAGATGGTAGGAGAGGTGTTGCAGTTGATGAAGGATGTGGCAGCTGAAGGCATGACGATGGTGGTAGTAACCCACGAAATGGGCTTTGCCCGTGAAGTTGCCAATCGTGTGCTCTTCTTCAGTGATGGCTATATCACGGAGGATGGCACCCCTGAAGAAGTCTTCAATCATCCGAAGTCTCCAAGACTCCAGGAGTTCCTGGGAAAAGTCCTGTAGGAGTTATCCTCCTAGTTTCGCAAGTAAGCCCCACACGCCCTGCAAGGGCAGAAGCTCCTAGCCCAGGGCATCGCCCTGGGTAATGTTGGCAAAAAGTAAAGTCGCCCTGAAAGGGCAAAAGCTTTCAATTTCAAAGCTTTTGCCCTTTCAGGGCGACTTTTTTGTATCTGTTCTAAAACCCAGGGCGATGCCCTGGGCTAAGAGCTTTTGGGCTTTCAGCCCGTTTCAACCGTACAGTTCGTTATTTTTTAGCCTCAATGATCTCTTCAGCACGCTTCAGCGCCTTGCTGATATGATCAGTGATGTTCTCCTTGCCGAGCATATTGTAGAAGCCCGCCTTCTCCAACTGGGCATTTACCTTTTCGCAGACACCGGAGAGAACCACCTGGATATCCTCCTTCTGACTCATCTCGCAGAGGTTGGTGAGGTTGTGGATACCGGTAGAATCCACGAATGGAACCTTACGCATACGGATGACGCGAACCAATGGACGGTCACCGAAGGCTGCCATCACTTCCTCAAATTTATTACCTGCTCCGAAGAAGAAAGGACCGTTGATCTCATATACCTCTACACCCTTAGGAATCGTATAGTGCTCCAGGTTGGTAGAGAGGAAATCATATTCTTTGTTCAAATCAATCTCATCCTCAGTAACTGCCGTCACATCAGTGGTCTCGCTCATTCGCTTCATGAAGAGCAGGCAGGCGATGATCAGACCCACCTCGATGGCAATGGTCAGGTCGAAGATGATGGTCAGGAAGAAGGTAATCAAGAGCACGGTAACGTCGCTCTTAGGATTCTTCATCAATGCCAGGAAACTTCTCCAACCGCTCATACCATAGGAAACCACAACCAATACACCAGCCAGACAAGCCATAGGAATATACTTGGCGAGCGGCATCAGGAAGAGGAAGATGAGCAACAGTACTACAGCGTGGATGATACCTGCGACAGGAGTCTTACCGCCGTTGTTGATATTGGTCATTGTACGGGCAATAGCGCCGGTAGCCGGAATACCGCCGAAGAGTGGGGAAGCGATGTTCGCCAGACCCTGGGCAATCAACTCTGTATTAGAATCGTGGTGGTCGCTGATGACACCGTCGGCAACGGTAGCAGAGAGCAGACTCTCGATGGCGCCGAGGATGGCGATGGTGATGGCAGGAGATACCAGACTCTTGATGGTCTCCCAGTTCATCTCAGGAACCTGGGCAGCAGGCAACTCGTTGCTGATAGAGAAACGGTCACCGATGGTCTCGATGCTCTCTACGCCGGCAAACTGCTTGAGCAGCAGCGCTACAACGGTCATCAGGATGATGGCGATGAGCGATCCCGGAATCTTCTTGCTGAACTTAGGAGTGATGGCGATGACCACCACGCTAACCACACCGATGAGGGCACACCAAGGGTCGATGGTGTCGAAACTCTGGAAATAAACACCCCATTTCTCCAGGAAGTCAGAAGGATTGGAAGCCAATGTCAAACCGAAGAGATCCTTGATCTGAGTGGTGAAGATGGTTACGGCGATACCGCTGGTGAAACCTACCACGATAGGATAAGGGATGTACTTGATGATGGTACCGAGTCGGAGCAGACCGAAGAGCACCAGGAAGAGACCTGCCATCAGCGTTGCGATGGTCAATCCCTCGAATCCATATTTCTGGATGATGCCGTAGATGATGACGATGAATGCTCCTGTAGGTCCGCCAATCTGCACTTTGCTTCCGCCGAAGATGGAGATGATGAGACCCGCTACGATGGCTGTGATGATACCCTTCTCGGGTGTCACGCCAGAAGCGATACCGAATGCGATGGCCAGAGGCAGGGCTACGATACCAACGATGATACCTGCCATAAGGTCAGACATGAATGTTTTCTTGTTATAACTCTTCAAGCAAGAAAACAAACTCGACTTAATTGCTATTGCCTTCATTTAAAAAGTTTTGTTATATGAATTAATGTGATTTTTGCTTCGTTATCCGAAAATCGACTGCAAAGGTACAACTATTATTTCATATAACAAAATCTTTTTTAATGTTTTTTAATTACTGCAGCTGAGTCATGTGATAACCCAGTCTCTTCAGCTCCATGGCAGCACCCATCAGATACATTTGATGTAAAGCTGCAATGAAACCACGGAAAGCAGCCTCAGTACCAGGCTCATATCCCTGGTGGATGAGCAGGGTATAGGTGCGTGCGGCACACTCTGCAACGATGGTAGAAGTAGCCTTGTGCTCGTTTTCGTCGAGCAGCAGAACCTGGTCGAGAATATAGTCATCCATGTGGTCGAAATCAATGCGGTCTCTGAGGTATTCATAAAGATTATCTACCTTGCCATACAGCTCCCAGTCCTCGTCCCAGTATTTGGCGATGACCATGCCTACAAACATAATCCATCCCAGAGCCACGGTAGGGTATTTGCTGAACTCGCGCATGGCATCAGGCAGATAGCTTTCGCCAATCTTAGCCCACTGCTCCTCGATGTCTGGAGCATCCGGAAGCTGCTCGTCAACACGTTGTCTGCCAGCAAGGTACATACTCAGATCCTGTTTGAAGATCTCTTCTATTCTTTTGCTTTTATTTTCCATATTATTTAATCTTTATTGTCTCTAATTGTAATTGATGGTACAAAGGTAAAACAAAAAACTCAGATAATGCCCGATTTTTACAAGTTTTAATGCTTTGTTCATTCCGTGAGATAACTCAGTGTAATCTGATGGATAGATGAATAAAAATGGGTGAAATGGGGGGGCAGTGAGATGATTCAAAAAATGAACCAAAATGGACCAGTTATCTTTATTTTTCATAGAATCATTCCGAATATTGCTTAATTCTTTAGTAGATAGTAAGTTGTAATACTCCGTTAGATGATGTTCCTTGAATAAAATGCAAAAACTCTGAAATATTCGCTAAAATTTTAACACATTATATTTGGTCAGATACATTATTTTTTGTACTTTTGCATCAGATTCTGCATCTCTTAGTAAGAGGTCAACAGAAATCTCGAATTAAGAAATAGATAAAATGGCTTTCTAAGGCGCAATCAATATGAATAATATGTTGCAGTACCCTAGCTACGCTGTATCAGTGATGCAGCCAGCAGAAAGACATAAAAGTGTTGACGATTAGTGGAAGTTAGTCTATTGGTTTTCAATGCTGTGATACATATCACAACCCCTTATAGTCCGGGAAGAGTCATCTTTTCAGGGGAAGCAGAGCTATATACTTTCCACAATATCGATTAATGAATTTTAGCATTTTACCTATGCCAGTATTAACAGTCAATCATTTCATCAGATATGTGGTTTATAGTACAGACCGATGTGTCCGGAGAGAATAAATCCATTGAATTCTTAAAGGAGCATTACCCGGAAGCCATCTCCGACTATTACTTTCCTTTGGGTAGGAAGACCATTCCTGCCGAAGATGGTAGCGAGAAGGTGCGTTTCGTACCCATCCTTTCAGGTCTCTTCTTTATCCGGATAGAAAATAAGAAAGCACTGGAGCGCATCCTTTCCCATAACGGCTATTTCCAGTATCAGGGCTATGACTTTGATATCAAAACCAGGGAAACGATAGAGCGTACCTTCTTTGCCAAGGTTCGACTGCTCTGCGCAGATAGAGAGAATTACTCCCTGGACGAGATTATCGACCTCGCCCGCATCCCGAATGCGGATATGGAGCGCTTCATCTATTATAATGAGCAGATAGCTGAAAATATCCAGGGACTGAGCATCGTAGATAAGCGGTATGATGATCTCATCCTCGAGAATGATACCATCCGCATCCTCAACGGACCGTTGAAGGGTTGGGTAGGCGTGGTGAAGCAGATCAAGAAGAATGGCAAGAAAGACCGCCACCTTCTGGTACGTTTCGGAAACAACCGCTGTCTCAACATCTCCAATATCCGCCAGTATGATATCCGGGTAGAACACGAGGCAACCCGGGGAGCCAAGTCGGAAGCGGTAGGCGTATGGCGTGCCATCGACCAGCTCATCGGTTATCTCCAGTTCCGGTATCCGGCAGAAAATGCTGCAGCCACCCTGCGTCGTCTCTTTGAGGATTACCAGAAGAAACTGACCTGCCATCGTGGCTGCCATCAGACAGACAAGGCATATAGCATTAAGAAATCAACATTAGAAGCAGCCCAGAAGAAGGAAGTGCTCGATCATATCGACGAGGCGATGCATCCCAACTTCCGCATCCTCGCCGGTTATTTTAAGACCGATAATGCTACTATCCGTGAAGGATTGAAGGAACTCATCCCCGATGTCCTGCTCCGTCCTTTTCTTACGCCAAGTACCGACATCCCGATTTCGCAGGATCAGGAATATACCGTGTTTCAGCATAATGGTATCGTTGAGCTGGTTATCCGCTGCCATCTGCAGGAATACTTCAGGGGTAAGAATTATGAGGCAGATAAATACAATCCCGTCTTCGATGAGGATTATGGGTATGATGCCCATATCGCCCTGTTGCCGACAGATGAGGGTAGGGTAAAGGCAATTACCTCATGGGGTGCCTTCTACGACCGGTATGCCATGCTGGATGAGGAAGATCACCGGAAGTTCCTCCTCAATCTGGAAACCAAGAAGTATCCTCGTCTCCTGCGTCTGCTTACTCAGGGCAGATACAGATTTGAGAAAGTCCATCAGATAGGAGGTTTCTCTCTCGATATGGATATTCCTTATACGGAGAATATCCAGGAGATGGCACGGCAGGCAGTTGGTCAGCTTCAGGCATCCGGTGATGAACCGGGCTTCTTGTCCCAGACCACGGCAGCTGCCGTAGAGATGTGGCAGGGCGCCCGACTCCTGATGTGGCGTCAGTTGCTTCAGCGTTATGTCCTTCTCCATAAGGTGCCGGTAGCAGATCTTCCAAGTGTCATTGTCTCCGACACAGGGTTGGAGGAGAAGTTCAGGCTTCAGGAGGGTAAGCTCCAGATAGGAGAGGTTGCCCAGGCACTTCTGGAACGCCAGCAACAGATTGCTGCCTATCTGGAAAAAGGACAGTTGCAGCAGGCAGCCATCCGCTTCCTGGCAATGACGAAGGTCATCTCCGTCCATTTTGCCAAGGATGAGCTTTACAACTATATCACAGACGACTTCAATCCCAATGACACCTGTACATCGCTTTTTGACACGATAGTTCAGAAAACAGGAAAACACAGGAATGTGGTCAACTATCTGTATAAGGGAATGGTAGAGCTGCAGCAGGAAGATGCATGGACGTATTTCAAATACCCATCCTTCCTCAAGAAAGCAAAAGATGTGTATAATAAGATAAGAACTAACTAGATAATAGTGATCTTTATAATAACAAGAAAAAATATAAGTTTATGAGTCAGCAGAATAATCAGCAGAATAATCAGAACGAAACAAACAAGACTCCTTCAAATGGGATGCTGCACAAGATGAAAGTATCCCTCTTTGTCAACCGATTGACAAACTGGTATTTCTCTAAGAACGCCCTCCCATATTGGTGTATCCTGGCATTGGATAGCCTTGCTATCCTTTTTGCAGGAATTGTCGCTACTTATATAGCAGAAGGTGGAGATGCTCTGGCAGATCATTTCTGGGGTTATTTCTTCACATTCGTTTGTACCCTTCCTCTCTTCATGGTAGGAATGCGAATCTTCCATACCTATTCGGGCATCATGCGCTATTCTTCGTTTGTCGATCTGATGCGTATCTCCGCTGCCCTGATCTTGGGATATGCCTTCAATAGTCTCCTTCTTCTGGTATTGCCGGATGATTACATCTATAAGATTTCGTTAGAGGGTATCATCGTGATGCTCTTCATCTCGATGTGTGAGATGTGGACGATGCGTATCCTCGTTAAATATATGTATGATTCCACCTTTGCCGTAGATATCCGTACCCCTGTATTTATCCTGGGGGTTCGCCAGGGTGGTATTGCTCTGGCTAAGTCTATGCGCAATGGCCACCCATCCCAGTATGTCGTCAAGGGCTTTACTACCATCGAGGAAGATGTGGTAGGTAGATATCTGTTGGGTTGCGAGGTGTATCCATACGATGAAAAGCTGATTTCCATCATGCACAGCATGAATGTCAAGACCCTCTTCATCAGCCCGCTGGTCACTGATCAGTTCCTGGAGATGCAGGATATGATAGACAAGCTTACCGCTGCCGGCATCAAGATTATGATGATGCCAAAGGCACAGTGGTGGGACGGCAAGTCAAACATCCGTCACCAGATGATGCGTGAGGTGGATATCGAAGACCTCCTGCCACGAGATAAGATAGAGGTAGATATGGATGCTATCGGCAAGCTCCTCAGCGGCCGTACCATTCTCATTACAGGTGCTGCCGGAAGTATCGGTTCCGAGATGGTGAAGCAGATTGCCATTTACCATCCAGCCCGTCTGGTTCTGGTAGATGCGGCAGAGACTCCTATGCACGATGTCCGTCTCTTCATGAGCAAGAACTATGCGGATATCCCATGCCAGACCATCGTTACCAGCATCACCAATGCTACCCGTATGGAGCATATCTTCTCAGCCTATCATCCAGACTATGTATTCCATGCAGCAGCCTATAAGCACGTGCCGATGATGGAGGACAATCCTTCAGAAGCCGTACAGAATAATATATATGGTACGCGCGTGATAGCCGATATGGCAGTGAAGTATGGCACCAAGAAGTTTGTGATGATCTCTACCGACAAGGCTGTGAACCCAACCAACGTGATGGGATGCAGCAAGCGAATCTGCGAGATCTACTGCCAGTCGTTGAACAAGGCGATAGTAGATGGCAAGGTCAAGGGAGTTACTCAGTTTGTCACCACCCGCTTTGGTAATGTCTTGGGCAGCAACGGTTCAGTTATTCCGATCTTCAAGAAGCAGATAGCGATGGGCGGTCCTATCACCGTCACCCATCCAGACATCATCCGTTTCTTCATGCTCATTCCTGAGGCATGTAAGTTGGTATTGGAGGCAGGTACCATGGGTAAGGGAGGCGAGATTTTCGTCTTCGATATGGGAAAGCCGGTCCGCATCGCCGACCTGGCAAAGCGTATGATAGCCCTCTCGGGTGTAGATGGCATCGACATCAAATACGTAGGATTGCGTGATGGCGAGAAGCTCTACGAGGAAGTCCTGAACGACAAGGAGGCTACGGTACCAACCCATCATCCAAAGATCATGGTAGCCAAGGTTCGTGAGTATCCATACGAGTTGGCGTGCCAGAACGAGCAGGAACTCTACGACCTCTCCTTCACCTACGATGATATGGCAGTAGTGAAGAAGATGAAGCAGATAGTTCCAGAGTACAAGAGCCAGCACTCGAAGTACGCCCAGCTTGATGCGTAGCGGTTCCGAGCACCGGAGGGCGGTTACATTCTTGTAATAATATATCAGGAGAAGTAATGAAGACAATAGATCAGATATTAAAGATAAAGGCAGTAGTGCTTTATATACTGAAAGCATTTCCAGAAGGCGTAGATTATATTCACCTCTTCAAGGTAATGTATTTTGCCCAGCAAAATCAGTTGAAAGAGTATGGCCTGCCCATTATTTATGATACGTTTGTAGCGAGAAAGCATGGACCAGTACCAGCTTTAACCTACAAGGTATTGCGAGGAATAGAAGGGAAAGCAGACCTTTCTTCACCAGAGCTGAAAGATTTTGCAGATTCTTTGAATATAGCTATCTCACAAGATGGTCATCAACTCATTTTTGCAGCGAATACTGCTGAATGCGATATGGATGAGTTATCCAGAGCCGATGTGAAGATGCTTGATAAATGGATAGAAAGATGTAAGAATATCAATTCCTTTGATTTGTCCGACAAGTCCCACGAGGACAAAGCATGGAAAAGGGCAAAACGCCAGTCAGACAAAACAGGCGAGGACACCAAAATTACCATGTACGATATGGCAGAAGCTGCTGGAGCCACCAAAGCTATGCTATGTGTGATTCGTGATCGTCAATCTGTTCAAAAAGCATTGGCATGGACTTAAGGGAATTACAGAAATCCTATCTTGATAATCTTCGTAAGGTTACTGAGGAAAAACTAGAAATCGGATCATTGATCCGAACAGTTATTTCTATAGACGAGGGCCTAGTCTTTAAGGATGGAAGAAAACAGAAACCAAAGAAGTTGGTAATTATCGGAGTAGATAAAGTGGAAAAAACCTGTTATGGTTCTGTTTTGGTTAATACCAAAATGAGTCCAAAGGCAGCTTATTCCGCTTCTTTCCTTTCTGCTCAATATCTTCTTCATCAAACAGATTATCCTGAGTTCCTGAAGTATGATAGTTTTGTAGATTGTGGTATGCTCTTTTCTATTCCTGTAAAGAAGTTGATGGAAGGAGAGTATTTTGGGTGTTTATCAACAGAAGATCTCTCTGGAATCTTTGAGGTTCTTAGGTCGACCGAGACTCTTACTAATAAAGTAAAAAAGAGATTTGGCATCCTTTGAAGAAGTGCGAAGCTAAAACCTTAAAAAAGTTGCAAGGGGGGCGTAAAGACCATTGAAGGTATGTTTTCGAGAACAATATTAAGGTGTAATGGTTATGGCAATAGCTTCATTTTCTTAGAAAAAATCTATTGTCTTTTAAAAGAAATAAGAATATGGCACAGTTAACATTACAAATAGATAGTCCATCTTTATTGGAGCAATTAAAGAGCGTACTTTCCTTGATGAAAGGGGTCAAAATCATAGCAGACAATCCATTATCTAAAAGTATAGCTCTGGAGGAAATTCCAAATGCTGAAACTTTGGCAGCAATGAAAGAGGCAGAGAGCGGACACGATGCTGGTGTCGTTCGAGTAGATAGCCTAGAGAGTTTCATGGCATCACTATAATACTTATATTTGCATAAAAAATCAATTATGAATACAGCTACATATACATTAGATGTCCCTATAACCGACATCTCACTTTTCAAGTCATTGATTAAGAAATTCGGTTGGGTTGCAAAAAAGCAAAAAGCCCCTAAAGGTTGTAGATTAGACAAGGCATTAGAAGCAGCAAAGAATGAAAAGCTCTTTGCTACTAATGATTTGGATGAATTAATGAAGAGTCTTGCAGAATGATAAAATATACAGTTAAGTATTCAACTTTTAACCGACACCGGTACGCATAGTGACATTTTTGGTTGGTAGCCTCATTAGACGAGTTATCAAAGCAAAATATGTTCGAATAGCAAACCTTCCCCTTGCGGTCCCATCCCGCAAAACTTGGCGCAGACCTCTGATGGTCCGCCAACCACAGGTACATAAGTGACATTAAAATAATGTAATTATGAGAACGTTCAATTATAGTGAAATACAAAACACTCCAGTTTGGAATGAAGTAAAGAATTGGAGTGAAGATCGCAAAAATGCCCTCATAACATTGTTATATTCAACGATGAATGGTATCAATCCTTATGAGGCTCCAGAAGAAAAAGTACAGGCATTTGTAAATGATATGCCTCATGAGATTTTAGAAATGGCATCAGAGTATGCCATTAGACAAAGTCGTTCAGGCAGAGGTACGTCTCATACTCAAGCAATTGAAAAAATTAAGGAACAAAGAGGATGGAAATAATATGGTCTGATATAGCGCTTCATCAACTAAATGAAGTCTTAGACTATGGTTATAGCCCATTATAAGCAGTCAACTGTAACGGTAGTAAAGATGATAAAGCGTTGGGTAGAGCATAAGATTGAACTTTAACTGTATTCAAACCTTCCCTATGCGGTCCCATCCCGCAAAACTTGGCGCAGACCTCTGATGGTCCGCCAACCCAAGAGCGTAGCGGTTCCGAGCACCGGAGGGCGGTTACATCCCCGCTTCCTGAGGTTTCTGTCCCCTTGAAGGGGAACCGAAGGGGTCGTAAAGACTATTGAAGAGGGGCTTGGGGAGAAAGTGGAGCTCTCCTTGCAGGAGAGACGGAGAGGTAGAAAAACTTTTACCAAAAAAGGAGATATAATTATGGATACAATAGCAATAAATAGCAATATATATAAGGGAGCAGAAAGTTACGCTAAGATGCATAATATGAGTGTGACTGCTGCAATAGAAAAGGCGATCTTATTGTTTCTGCAAAAGGTGCAGCCTAAGCAGAAACCAATGGAAACCGCCGAGTTCAAGGATGCTTTGTCTTATGTAAAGACATTGAAAGCAACTGGTGGACGCCCTATACCTGCTGATGAAAACAGTTTAGAAGCGTTGGTTGATACGAAATATGCCTTATGAGAGCTTTTATAGATACGAATATCTTAATAGATTTCGTTGCAAATCGTGATGGCTTTTCTGATGATGCAGACAAACTTTTTGCACTTGGAGTAACTGGTGACATCAAGTTGATGACATCAGCTTTGTCATATGTTACGGCTATGTATGTAGCCCATAAGTATGACTATCAGAATATAAAAGAGACACTTCTTGCGGTGTCTTCCTTTGTAGATGTATTAGACTTGCAAGGCAATACGGTAGTTGAAATGCTTTCTTCTGATTGGAAAGATTATGAAGATGCAACGCAGTATGCTACTGCATTAAAGATAGAGGCAGATTGTATCGTAACTCGAAATAAAAAAGATTTTTCTAAATCTTCTTTGCCTGTTTATACTCCAGGAGAGTTATTTGATATTCTGAATAAGTAAGCTACTGATATGTTTATGTTGAAGCCAGAACATTAGCAATTAGGTACTTGTTCGCTTTCCCTCTGCGGTCCCATCCCGCAAAACCTGTCGTAGACCTCTGATGGTCCGCCGCCCCAAGAGCGTAGTGGTTCCGACCACCGGAGGGAGGTTAAACCCCTAATTCCTATGGTAGGGATTTAGGACTTGCGTAGATAGTAACTATGGAAGAAATGAAATTTTTTACAGAAGAAGAAATTCTGGATAAGCATATAGGTAAGATAGGAACCCCTCATAGAAACCAATTTGAAGATGAAATCTATACATTCTTAATTGGTGAGGCAAAAAAGAAAGTAGTAATTTAGCGGTAGTTTTTAAAATATAGGAGGATTAAATATGATAGAAATTAAAGAAACATTAGTTATTAAAAGCGATTCCCCAAAGGTAGCAGATTAATAAGGAGATTACGTTATGAACATAGAAGAAAAAAAAGCAGATTTTATGCGTCGCTTCAAGGCTTCTAGGGAGCGAAAGGCTGAATACATAGCACAAATGGAAAAGCGTATGCGTGATGACTATCGCCGCAGAACCGGTAAGGAAGCAGAATCATTTTGTGTGTTGTAAGAATGAAAAAATTAGATTTAGTCAAGATTAATAGTTGTGCACCATATGCAGTGAAAGAAGATACGCAAGAAGGTGCATATACCTTTATCGCAGATTCAGGAGCTGAGTTTTCAATCGGCTTTATGCCTGATGATTTGATTCAATCCGATGAGTCCTACGAATTTATCATAGGTAATCTCAATGGTGTGAAATCACCTCGTGATAAAAATGTCAAAGCTACAGTCATAGCAATTGTAGAGGAATTCTTCAATGCCAATAAGGCGACGATGTTGTTTTTATGCTCAACAAGTGACGGCAAGCAATTGATGAGAGGACGGTTGTTCAAGAATTGGTTCGATACATATAAATATCGTAATCGATTTACAATGGTGACATCTACTTTGTTAGATGAATATGGAATAGACAATGTGGCTTCTGTAATTATCAGAAACGACAATCCTAATCTTGGTAAAGTATTGGCAGAATTTGGAGAAACGATAGAAATGTTTAGCCATAAGCCAAGTATAGGTTAATTAATGCATTTTTCCTCATTCGAGTGGCGACAAGCACAGAGCGATACTGCAATGAGGACCTATTCTGGCGGTCTTAATCTGCAAGCCGTCCCCCAGCGGTCCCATCCCGCAAAACCTGGCGCAGACCTCTGATGGTCCGCCAACCTAAAAGCGTAGCGGTTCCGAGCACCGAGTAGGGCGGTTTTCCTCTTCTTCCCTGAGGGGAGAAGACCGAGATGAGAGGTGGAGCCTTCCTTAAGGTAAGGAAGGACGGGTAGGTTTTCGAACAAATAGCACCGAGTAGGGCGGTTACCTCCTTCCTTCTGAGGTTTTTGTCCCCTATAAGGGGAACCGAAGCGGTCGTAAAGACCATTGAACGGAGGAATTCGAACAGAAATATGATATTAGGTAGGCGAAGCACGATTAGCATTGTTCATTAAGCTACTTTTCGCTTTTGGTGTGGAGCCTACCTTGCTTAAAACAATAATAAAAACCCATGAAAGGTATAGTGTTAGCAGGAGGTAGTGGTACACGATTGTATCCTATCACCAAAGGAATCAGCAAGCAGCTGATACCTATCTTTGATAAACCGATGATATACTATCCTATATCGGTTTTGATGTTGGCTGGTATCCGTGAAATATTGATTATTTCAACGCCTTACGATTTACCAGGTTTCAAACGCCTCTTAGGAGATGGAAGTCAATTTGGTGTAAAGTTCGTATATGCAGAACAGCCTTCACCAGATGGATTGGCTCAGGCTTTCGTTATCGGTGAGAAGTTTATTGGTAATGACTCTGCTTGCTTGGTACTTGGAGATAATATTTTCTATGGTGCGGGATTTAACCAGATGTTGCATCAAGCAGTTGTTGATGCCGAGCAAAACAACAAGGCGACAGTCTTTGGTTATCGGGTAGGTGATCCTGAGCGTTATGGTGTAGCTGAGTTTGATGAACAAGGCAATTGCTTAAGTATTGAAGAAAAACCAGAGCACCCAAAAAGCAACTATGCTGTAGTAGGCTTATACTTCTACCCTAATAAGGTGGTAGAGGTTGCTAAACATATTAAGCCCTCTGCTCGTGGTGAATTGGAAATCACAACGGTAAATCAAGAGTTCTTGAAAAATAAGGAGTTAAAAGTACAGACGATGGCAAGAGGATTTGCCTGGCTTGATACGGGAACTCATAATTCTCTTTCTGAAGCATCCACTTTTATAGAGGTGTTGGAGAAACGCCAAGGCCTGAAGGTCGCTTGTTTGGAAGGTATAGCCTATCGGCAAGGATGGATTACTGCAGAGCAATTAAAAGAAAACGCTCAGCCAATGTTGAAGAATGATTATGGCAAGTATTTGCTTACCATTCTTGATGAAAGTGATGAAACATTAAAACAAAACTTAGAATTTTAATTTTGTTTAGATTTAATTATATATATGTAAGTCATCTTTGAAATTGTTTTCACTGATAATGTCTTAAAAGTCAAGAGTTATAGTATGAATTTAAAAAAAATAAGACTGTTATTTTTATTGTTTTCTGTAGCGTTGGTTGTTAATGCTGAAGACAATTTTAAGGAATCTCCGTTTTCTGCTAGTTTGGAATTGTCCACGAAGTATATGTGGCGAGGAATTGAATATGGTACTGCTCCAACGGTTTTTCCTATGATAAGTTATAATAATCATGGATTTAATGCTTTTGCTATGGGTGGCTATGCTATAAATGGAAGTCACCAAGAAGTAGATTTAGGGGTTTCTTATTCTGCTCGTGAATTTACAATAGGTATATCTGATTATTATTATCCTTCTTCTGTAGGTGAGAAAGATCAATACTTTAAGTTAAGTAATCGTGAAACAGGACATTGGGTTGAGGCATATGCCACTTGGACTGGGATAAAAATTCCTTTATGGGTAACAGTTTCAACGTATATTTTTGGTGCGGATAAGAATATTGACGGAAAGCAGATGTATTCTTCATATGCAGAAGTTGGTTATACGCATACATTTAAAGCAGATAATAGCATAGCTCTTTGTATAGGAGCCAATCTTAATAAGAGTTTTTATACAGACTACGAAAGCAAATTCAATGTAGTTAATATAAATGCAAAATATAGTACAGCATTTAAATTGGGAAGTTATAAACTTCCAGTCAGTGCTAGCTATGTTCTGAATCCATATAAAAATAAATCGTATTTTACAATGTCACTATATTTTGGAATCTAATGAAAACGGCCGTAATATTATCTGCTCGTAAGGATAAGGATACTGAAATACCTTTTCCTTTGAAACCTTATCATGAGAATGTATGTTTGATAGACAGAACTATTGAAGCATTGACAGCACTCAATTATACAAACATTATACTTGTTGTCGGAAGTCAAGCTCAAATGTATAAGCGTTATGCTTCAAAAACAGTTAGACTTGTATTGAATTCAGAATACAAGTTTACCTCTTCTATGGGGTCTCTGGCTGTAGCTGCACCTTATATAAAAGAAGATTTTCTATTAGTAGAGGGAGATACTTTCTATGAATACAAAGTCCTAAAAGAACTCTCGGAGACAAGAAATGAAAATTGCTTTGCTATTACAGAGGAATCAGGAAGTGGAGATGAAGCTTTTGTTGAAACCCGGAATGGTTATATAACTAAGATAAGTAAGGATCGCCATCAGATATGCAATTTTGAAGGTGAGTTGTTGGGTATCGTTAAGATATCGAAACACACTTTTGATAGGATGATGAATAAGTGGCAAAAAAGTAATAATCCATATCTTAATTATGAATATTTACTTTTTGATTCTACTGATGTATTGGATCGTCCATATCTTAAGTTTCCTAATTTAATTTGGGGTGATGTTGATAGTGAAGATGATTTTAATAAACTTTGCAATTATATCTATCCAAAACTTCGTCGAAAAGAGAACCCGTTTGATTTTGATAATTTAATCTCATATCTTAAGGTTATTTTTCCTCATGAACAGATTGATAATGAGGTAAAAATAACCCAAATTGGTGGTATGTCAAATAAGAACTTCAAAGTAACGAAGGGATTGTACGAATATGTTCTTCGTGTTCCAGGTATAGGTGCAGAAGGTATGGTTGTTCGAAGTAATGAGGAGCAGAATTCTTTGCAAGCATGTAAAATGGGTATAAATCCACCTATAAGATATTTTAATGCAGAAACCGGTATCAAACTTGCAGACTTCGTTAAAAACGCAGAGACATTAAATGGTGCTACCATTCAACGTCCAGCCAATATGAAAAAAATAGCAAATATATTCCGAACTTTGCATCATTCACATATTCGCTTTGGTAATGAATTTAATGTTTTCAAAGAAATACTGAATTATGAATCCTTGCTTATTAAAGCAGGAGGAAAAATGTATGAAGGATATGAACCGGTTAGAGAAAAAGTATTTAAATTAGAAGATTATTTAAATCAATTGGGGGTATCTGTAAAGCCATGTCATAATGATTTGGTTGCAGAAAACTTCTTGAAGGCAGAAGATGGAACTATTTATCTGATTGATTGGGAGTATTCTGGAATGAATGATCCTATGTGGGATATTGCTGCTCTATTCCTAGAAAGCAACTTTACTGATGAGAGTCAAGATTATTTCTTGAATCATTATTTTGAGGGTAAGGAACCAAAGAATGCTAGAGAGAAAATCTTGATTTATCAAATCTTGATGGATTATCTTTGGGCTGTTTGGACTTGTATAAAAGAAGCTCAAGGTGACGATTTTGGAACATATGGTATGGATAGATATAAACGTGCCATAGAATATTTAAAGAATATAAACATATAATGAAAGCGAATACATCTGCGCTACTGCGCAAGGGTTATACCACTGGAATTCTCTCTGGTATGACATGGGGGTTAGATACTGTATTGATTGGGGTAGCTATGGCAATGGCTCCCTTTGTAGAGAATCCTGTTCTTCTTGTTGGAGGAACCTTTATCTGTAGTATGCTTCATGATGCTTTTGCTGCATTATGGATGCTTATAATAATGGCTTCGAAGGGGCGATTAAAAGACTTATTACCAGCACTCAAATCGAAGGATGGATTATTTTGTGCATTGGGAGCCTTATTTGGTGGTCCTCTTGCAATGACTTTCTATATGTTAGCAATAGCTAAAGGAGGTGCGGCGCTGACAGCAACAGTTACAGCTTGTTATCCTCTTTTAGGTTCTGCGATGGCTATGGTGATTCTTAAAGAAAAGGTTCGACTAAGAGGATGGCTAGGATTGTTGATTTGTATCCTTGGCATCATCTATATAGGATATACACCAGAAAGTGATACTAATGTGAATATTATAGGAGGAATTATGCTTGCTGCAGTTGCTGCTATAGGATGGGCTACAGAAGGAGTTGTGTGTGGTTATGGTATGAAAGCAGGAAATGTTGATCCTCAAATGGCCTTGCTTATTAGAGAATTAACATCTGGTGTTTGTTATATATTGATAGTAGCACCAATTATGCTTGGTGGTTATGGTCAAATGATGACAGGAACAATGGCTGTTTTTTCTGATACGGTATGTTGGCTAACTTTGTTCTTTACAGCTCTCATAGGAATGCTTTCATTCTTCTGTTGGTATACTGCTATAGATTTGATAGGAGCAGCTAAGGCTCTGTGTTTGAATGTTACATATTCTTTTTGGGCAGTAGTGTTTACTTTTATTATCGTAGGAAGTGCTTTGTCTAAGAATATTATTATAGGATCAATTTTGGTTGTTACTGGAGTCGCTGTTGCGACTTTAGTGTCAAGAAAGAAAAACTAAAAAAAATATGAATGCTATTATATTGGCTGCGGGTATGGGAACTCGTTTACGTCCGTTGACAAACGACAGACCTAAATGTTTGGTTGAAGTGAATGGTGTTCCTATGGTTGAACGCCAAATATGCTTTTTGAAAGATAAAGGTATAGATGATATTACGCTAATTTCCGGTTATAAAGCAGAATCTTTGGATTTCTTAAAAGAAAAGTATGGTGTAGATATTGTTTTCAATGATCGGTATGATACATGTAATAACATAAACTCCCTTTATATTGTAAGAGATAGATTTAATGATACTTACGTTATGGAGGGTGATGTTTACATGGATAAGAATATATTGTGTTCTGATATATCACAATCAACTTATTTTGCAAAGAAGAAAAAATATGCAAATGAATGGGGATTGGAAGTTGATGTTGATAATAAACTTGTTAAGATAAACATAGGTGCTGGTGAAGGTTTTCTAATGAGCGGTATCTCTTTTTGGAAGGCAGATGATTGTAAGAAGATTATAGCTCATATGGAAGATGTATATGCTAATGAAGACTATACCAATCTCTATTGGGATAATATCGTGTTAGATATTTATCCGGAAATGGATATAAATGTAAAGGAGATAGATGGAATTTACGAAATCGATACTCCTGAGGAATTGGATGAAATTCAAAGAATACTAAAATAATAGTAGGTTTTTGACATTAATGATAGTTAATAACGAATAATTATAGATCTTATGGATAAGAAAATAATAACAGTAACTTCTCCGTTACTGCCAAATTTGGATGATTTTCACGCTGAACTCCAGAAAATCTGGGACAGCAAGTGGATAACGAATAATGGTGATTATCACAAGAAACTGGAGGCTGCGCTTGCAGAATACCTCAAGGTTCCTTATGTCAGCCTCTTTACTAATGGAACATTACCATTGCTTACAGCATTGCAGGCACTTCGTATTACTGGTGAGGTAATTACAACTCCATATAGTTTCGTTGCTACTACTCACAGTATTTGGTGGAACGGTTGCAAGCCTGTTTTCGTAGATATCGATCCCGCCACAGGTAATATAGATCCGAACAAGATAGAAGCTGCTATTACTCCAAGAACAACAGCAATTATGCCTGTTCATGTATATGGTAAGCCTTGTGATACCAAAGCAATTCAAGAGATTGCTGATAAGTATGGCTTGAAGGTCATTTATGATGCAGCCCATGCTTTTGGAGTAGAGGTAAATGGCGAGAGTATTTTGAATGCAGGAGATATGAGTACTTTGAGTTTCCATGCAACTAAAGTATATAACACTATTGAAGGCGGTGCGTTGATTATGCACGACGAGAAAACCAAGAAGCGCATAGATTACTTAAAGAACTTCGGTTTCGCCGGAGAGACAGAGGTTGTTGGCCCTGGTATTAATAGTAAGATGGATGAGATGCGTAGTGCGTATGGCTTGTTGAATTTGAAGCAGGTGGATGCCGCTATTGAGGCTCGTCATCAGGTAGCTATTAAGTATCGTGAGGTTTTGCGCAATGTAGAAGGTATAACTTTCTTCGATGATGTTCCTGGCGTTCGTCATAACTATAGTTATTTCCCTATTTTCATTGATGCCCAGAAGTATGGTATAACCCGTGATGAGCTTTATATGAAGATGAAGTCTCAGAATGTATTAGGTCGTCGTTACTTCTACCCATTGATTAGTGAGTTCTCTACCTATCGTGGTTTGGAAAGTGCAGATCCTACTAATTTGCCTAATGCTCATAAGATGGCAGATTGTGTAATTTGTTTGCCAATGCATCATGCTTTGAGTGATGAGGATATTCAGAGAACTTTGAATTGTATCTCAAAATAACATTACATGAAACAGAAAAAGTTAATGTTACTTGGTGGTTTGCGCTATCTTCTACCTGTTATAAAAGAGGCGCATAAGCTAGGTATTTATGTGATTACAGCTGATTATCTTCCAGATAATATTGCTCATAAATATTCTGATGAGTATTGTAATATAAGTATAATTGATAAGGAAGCAGTTTTAAAAGTAGCTCAAAAGTTACAGATTGATGGAATTTTATCTCATGCGGTTGATCCTGGTGTGACCACTGCTGCTTATGTTGCAGAAAAAATGGGATTACCATTCCAGTGTTCTTATAATGTAGCCTGTATACTTCAAGATAAATCTCTTTTCCGTCAATTCTTGTCAGAGCATGATTTCAATTGTCCTCATGCAAAAGGTTATACAAATATTGAGGATGCGTTGAAAGATGTTGATTACTTTACTTGGCCTGTAATCGTGAAACCTGTTGATTCGGCAGGTAGTAAGGGGGTAAGTAAGGTTGAAAAGCAAGAATATTTAAAAGAGGCTATAGAAATAGCTTTAGAATCTTCTATTTCTAAGCATTTTATTATTGAGGATTTCTTGGATAAGGTGGGAGCTCAATCAAGTGCTGATATTTTTTCTGTTGAAGGAAAGTTAGTTTATCCAGCTTATTCTGATCAATTGTTTGATAAAGATGCTGCTAATCCTTATACTCCTGCTATAGAGATTTGGCCTTCTTCTATGCCTCAAGAATTTCAAGATGATTTAACAGAGCAGTTGCAAAGATTGATAACTCTTCTTGGAATGAAAACAGGTATTTATAATGTAGAGTCACGTGTATGTTCTGATGGTAAAGCTTATATCATGGAGGTCTCACCTCGTGGAGGAGGCAATCGCATAGCTGAGCTGCAAGATATGGCTACTGGACAAAAACTGATTAAAAATGAGATATTGAAGGCTCTTAATATGCCTTTGGATCATATTACTGCCCCAAAATATGATGGAGTTTGGTGCAATTATATTCTTCATTCGTCGAAACAGGGTATTTTAGATTCCGTAGTCATTGATCAAACCTTCCGAAATAAATACATCAAAAATGAGGGATTGATTGTAGCAAAAGGTGATACCATTCATCCATTTACTGGTGCAAATACATCTTTGGGAACTCTTTTTTTACGAGCTGAAAGTCGTAAGGAACTAGATTGCTTGTTGGAAAATTTGGAACAGTACATAAAACTAAAAATTATTTAATTTCTAATGAAAGATATTGGTAGTATTTTTCCTTTGTATAATGAGGATATTGCTCTTGTAAATAGAACAGAGCGTAATAATGCGGTACAAGGTAGCAGAATTAATTTTTCTCTTTGTCGAGAAGCAATGTTTGCTGTCGCTTCAAAATACGAAAGTTCAAGCAAAGTAGTATTAATTCCTGCGTATACTTGCCAAACGGTTATAGACCCTTTTATACAACTTGGTTGGACGTGTTATTTTTATAATATTAAAAAGGATCTTCGTATTGATATAGACGATATTCTGCAAAAGGCAGCAATATACAATCCTTTCTTGCTCGTAGTCCATCCTTTTCACGGAATGGAGTTACTTAAAGAAGAATTAGATGCACTTCGTATAATTAAGCATAAAGGATGCATATTATTAGAAGATGTGACGCAATGTATATATACCGAAAAACGCCCTGAAGAGTTTGATTACTTTAGTGGTAGTTATCGAAAGTGGTTTAAGGTTCCAGATGGCGGTTTCCTTGAAGCAAGAAACTTGGATGGATTATCAATTCCTAGTGAAGAAAATCATTCATTTGTTCAAAAACAAACTGATGCGATGTTTTTGCGAGGTAATTATTTTAAAACAACTGATGAAATTATTAAAGCTATTTCTATTCGATTGAATAAGGAAGCAGTAAAGGGAATTGGAGTACAAATTGAACTTCATAGAATGTCTGCTTTCTCTATTAATATTATGGAGAAAGAAAATCATGACAATTCTATACGAACTCGTTTTGATAATTACAAATATCTTTATCATCATATAAAAGAATCACGTGAGCTTCAGTTTGTGTGTAAGAAACTTGATGAGGTTACAACAGCTCCTCTATATTTTCCTATTTATGTTTCTGATAGGGCAGCTTTTCAAAGAAAATTGGCAAACAAGCATATCTATGCGCCTGTTTTATGGCCTGTTCAGACAAAAGATGTTTTGATAAATGAAGAAGTGGAGTATATATACTCTCACATATTAATGTTACCTATAGATCAACGTTATTCAATTGATGATATGATAAAAATAGTAGATTTAGCTAATGGAAAAGAATAAAATAGCAATTATTGGGTCAGGACGTATGGCGTGGATAATGAGTCGAAATGCCCATGAAATGGGACTTCTTACTCATTGCTTCTCTAATGTAGAGCCTGATTATATACATGATGAAGTAGATGTTTTTCATAATATATCTATTTTTGAGAAAGATAAGATCGTCGAAATATGTAAATCAGAGACAATAAGAGGTGTAATAGCGACAACAGAATTGACCGTAGCTATAGCGGCCTATGTTGCAGAGAAAATAGGAACTCCTGGAATATCATACCAAAATGCTCTATTTATAACCGATAAATTTAGAAACCGCATGGTATGTCGTAATATTAGTGAGTTAAATCAACCTGCTTTTTATCGAATTTATACAGAATCAGGTCTGGATGTTGTAAGTTGTGAATATCCTGTAATTGTTAAGCCTACTGGTAAGGGCGGAAAGAAAGGTATTACAGTAGTAAATAAGCCTCAAGATTTAAATAGTGCTTACCATTATGCTAAGAATAATTCTGGAGAGGCTCCTGTCATCATAGAGCAATTTATAGATGGTGGAAAGGAATATTCTGTTGAAACACTTTCATATAAAGGCAAGCATTATGTTATTCAGGTAACAGAAAAAATAACTTCTGGACCTCCACATTGTGTAGAACTTGGACATCATCAACCTGCAGATATTTCAGAGATGATGACAAGTAAAATAAAGACAGCCATTAGTAAAGGACTAACAGCTATAGGTGTTGATAATAGCACTTGCCATACTGAGATAAAAATAGTTGATGATAAAATATTTCTCATAGAATTTAATGCTCGTCCTGGTGGTGATCATATTGCTTGGCCGTTAACGGAATTAAGTACTGGGTATAATATAATCAAAGGAGCTATTTCGATAGCTTTAGATGATTTTAAAGGAATAGATTTTACTTCTTTTCATAAATATTATGCCGGTGTTTATTTTGTTACAAAACAAAGTTCGTACTTGAAACCGATATTTGATGAGTGTGAAAAGTATGATTGGCTTTATCATAAAAATTATGTATCTGAGGAGTTACAGGAATTAGAACATAATGATTGTTATGGTACAAATTCAATAATGTATTTTTCAAAGAGTCATAGAATTATTTTATAATTGGACGTTGATTAAACCAAATTTCGGTTATCTTACAGTTGCTGATGAATAATAGGAATTTATAATTAACAAAGCCCCTATAGGCATTAAAAATATGCAACCAGGATCTTTAAAGAATAAAACTATAAAAGGAGTAGGATGGAGTGCTGCAGACGCTTTGCTTGGACAAGGTGTAACCTTTATTGTCGGTTTAGTATTGGCTCGACTCTTATCACCAGATGAATATGGATTGATTGGTATTTGCTTAATCTTTACAACGGTACTGAATGGCATTGTTGATAGTGGATTTAGTAATGCTTTGATACGTAAGAAGGATGTTACAGATGAAGACTATAACACTATGTTTACGACTAATATGGCTATTAGTATAGTATTATATGTTCTTCTTTTTGTAAGTGCCCCTTTTGTTTCTGATTTCTTTCATCGAGTAGAATTAACGGCATTAGTTCGAGTAACAGGGCTTGTATTGTTCTGTAATGCTTTATCTATCACGCAAGTTACAATACTTGCAAAAAGAATAGATTTTAAAACCAAGACTAAAGCTTCACTAGTATCTGCTGTAGTTAGTGGTGTGATAGGTATTGCTATGGCATTTATTGGATTTGGCGTTTGGTCTTTGGTGACCCAACAACTTTCTAGACAGTTGTTATATACTTTAAGCTTGTGGGTGTTGAATAAATGGTGCCCTAAGTTTACGTTCTATAAGGATAGTTTTAAGTATATGTGGGGATTTGGCTGGAAACTCCTTGCTAGCGGAATCTTGAATAACGTATGGAATCAGCTCTACCAAGTAGTCATTGGAAAATGTTATACTCCATCAACTCTTGGACATTATACTCGAGCTAATGATTATGCAAATTTATTCTCGGCTAATCTTACATCTATAGTTCAGAGAGTTAGCTATCCTGTACTGTCTGAAATGCAAGACAATAAAGAACGTATGGTTCTAGGCTATCGTAAACTCATTAAGGTTACTATGTTTGTTACAACAGTGTGTATGATATCATTAGGTGCAGTTGCAGAACCAATGATATATACTTTGATTGGTACGAAATGGTATGAGGCAGCAACTTATCTTCCTTTAATATGTGTGTCTATGTCATTGTATCCATTGCATGCAATTAATCTTAATATTCTTCAAGTGTTAGGGAGAAGTGATATTTTTTTATATCTTGAAGTGCCAAAGAAAATTGTTGGATTGATTCCAATTGGCATTGGAATATTTTGTGGCATATATTATATGTTGTTAGCTTCTATATTTACAGGTTTTATAAGTTTATATCTTAATACATGGTACACAGGTAAGGCTCTTGGTTATACATTCTTGAAACAGTTGCGTGATATTTTTCCGTCATATTTAACAGCATTTGTTATAGCATTAGCTGTGTATTTTCTCAAGTATCTCTTGTTGCCATATTATATAGTTCTAGTAATTCAGATATTTATTGGTATTGTTGTCGGATTGATTGTTAGTGAGCTTTTTAAATTCGAAGAGTATTTAGAGCTTAAATCAATAGTTTTAAAATTAATAAAACGAAAATAAGATGGAATGTGCTAAATATAAAGTGTGTGTAAGGTGTTTTACCTTCAATCAAGCTAAATTCATTGAAGAAACAATGAATGGCTTTGTTATGCAACAAACTAATTTCCCTTTTGTTTGTTGTATTGTTGATGATTCATCTACTGATGGAGAACAAAATGTGATAAAACAGTATATGAATGCCAATTTTGCTATGTCTGATTCTACTGTTGCATATGAAAAGGAGACAGACTATGCTCATATTTTATTCGCTCAGCACAAAGAGAATAAATCTTGTTTTTTTGCAGTACTATTGTTAAAAGTCAATCTTTACTCAGAAGAGTATAAGAAGTTTCAATATATATCTGAATGGCGTGATAGTTCAGATTATGAGGCTTTATGTGAAGGTGATGATTATTGGGTATGCGTTAATAAGTTGCAGAAGCAAGCTGATTTTTTAGATTGTCATCCGGATTATGGATTGGTACATACAGATTTTGACTTAGTGAAAGGCAAAAGAAATCACAAGGTAATTATCCATGATGATGGTAATTATTGGCCTTATTCTTTGACTGAGGGCTTAGATATCGGTACGTTGACCTCTATGATTAGATTGTCTGTATTTAAATCTATACCAAAATTATATTTAAATAAAAATTGGCTAATGGGGGATAAGCCTATGTGGATAGAAATATCTAGGTATTATAAAATTCACTATATTCCGGAGGTAATGGCAAAATACAGAGTTTTGAGAGATTCTGAATCTCACGGAAATATAGATAAATTAATTGCTTTTTTGGATTCGGGAGCTGATATTACGAGTTTTTATGCCAATTATTTTGGGGTACCAATGAAATCTAAGGAAAAGTGGTTATATTATCATGAAACTCTTATGAAGTATGCCTGTAGGTTAGCGGAAAAGGAGTATGCTCTTAAATTCTTGGTAAATGCGTTTAGAAATCGTTGTGTTTCTGTGAAATTATTAATTTGGTATTTAGGAGCCAATTTTAGCTTTGTGAGAAAAATAATAAAAAAACAATTTGGAATGTAATATGGAAGTATATTTTTTAGTTGCTTTTATCCTTACACTTCTATGTATTGGTAAGAGTTCTAAATGGAAGCTAGCTATTTCATTTATATTTCTACTGATAATTGGTGGACTTAGAGATGTTTCTGTTGGAACCGATACACAAAATTATGCAATGTTATTTGATTCTTATGGAAGCGATGTTTCGATGATGTATCATGCCACAGAGCCGTTGTTTTTGTTAATTCAGTATATTGTGGCAAGTAAAGGAGGTGGTTATGAAATTATGTTATTTATAATTATGGCCATTATCCTTGGAACCATACATTATTATGCGTACTTAGTTAGTAAATCTTATCTGTATGTTATATTGAGTTTTTTCCTATTATATTTCTATTTCTATTCTTTTAATACAATGAGACAATATATGGGAATGGGATTTTGTCTTATTGCTTTTTATTATTTGTCTTTACAGAAGGTTAAACGTTATATTTTATTTGTATTTATTGCTTTTTTCTTTCATGCAACAGCATTAGTTGGATTTTTGGCATATTTTATTAATAAAATTAAGTTGAATAAGAAAAAACAGATATTGCTTCTTTCTATAACTTTTATAGTTGGCTTAACGCCGTTTGTACAACAAGGAATGGCGTTTGCACTTCATTTTTTACCTGATTATTTGTATCAGTATATATTGGAAAGTGAAAAAACAGGAGCAGGTTTTCCATTTTCTAGATTTTTATTAACTTTATATACAATAGCTTTAGTAGCATTGTTAAAGGAAAAGTCGTTAAATGTAAAGCTGCTAATGGTAGGAATCTGTCTGCTTAATTTGTTTGATTTTCAGCCAATAATTGGACGTATAGCACAATATTTTACTATCATTCAAATTGCTATTATTCCAAACATTCGTATTCTGATAAAACGTAAGAAAAACGCCAAGGCTTTAAAGATAGCTTCGTTTATTTATATGTTTGTCGTTTGGTTATATTTGTTACTAAATAATGTAGCGGAGATTGTACCATATAAGATGAACCCATTTTTTCTTTAATAATTAGTTTAAATAATATATTATGAGCATTTTTGCAAATAAAACCCTCTTGATTACAGGAGGTACAGGTTCTTTCGGTAATGCCGTATTGAACAGATTCTTGAGAACAGATATCGGTGAAATCCGTATCTTTAGTCGTGATGAGAAGAAGCAGGATGATATGCGTCATGAGTATCAGGTGAAGTTCCCTGATGTGGCTCATAAGATCAAGTTCTTTATTGGTGATGTTCGTAACTTGCAGAGCTGCCGTAACGCTATGCCAGGTGTTGATTATATCTTCCATGCTGCCGCATTGAAGCAGGTACCTTCTTGTGAGTTCTTCCCAATGGAAGCTGTACAGACTAATGTTATAGGTACAGATAACGTATTGACAGCTGCAATAGAAGCTGGCGTTGGTGCAGTCATTTGTCTCTCTACAGATAAGGCTGCTTACCCAATCAACGCAATGGGTATCACCAAAGCTATTGAGGAGAAAATTGCAGTGGCTAAGAGCCGTTACTCTGGCAAGACCAAGATTTGCTGTACACGTTATGGTAACGTGATGTGTTCTCGTGGTTCTGTGATTCCTCTTTGGATAGAACAGATTCGTGGTGGTAACCCTATCACATTGACTGAACCTAAGATGACTCGTTTCATTATGTCTTTGGAAGAGGCTGTTGACTTGGTACTCTTCGCTTTCGAGAATGGACATAATGGCGATATCCTTGTTCAGAAGGCACCTGCTTGTACTATCCAGACTCAGGCTGAGGCAGTTTGTGAACTCTTCGGTGGTAAGAAGGAAGATATCAAGGTGATTGGTATCCGTCATGGTGAGAAGATGTACGAGACTCTGTTGACCAAGGAGGAGTGTGCCAAGGCTGTTGATATGGGTAACTTCTACCGTGTACCTGCTGATAACCGTGACTTGAACTATGATAAGTTCTTCCGTGAGGGTGATACCAAGCGTGTAACCATCGAGGAATTCAACTCAGATAATACCTATCGCCTGAACTTGGAGGAAACTAAGGATAAGATTGCTTCTTTGGAGTATATTCAGCATGAGCTTTCTGGTGAGGGTAACTTCGTTCAGTAATCAAGATAACTTATGAAGATTCTTGTAACAGGTGCAAAAGGCTTTGTAGGTAAAAACCTTTGTTCCGCATTGAATAATATCAAGGATGGAAAAGACAAGACTCGCCCTTCATTGGTAATCGATGAAGTATATGAGTACGATCTCGATTCTACCTTAGAGGAGTTGGACTCCTGGTGTAAGGATTGTGATTTCGTATTCAATCTGGCTGGTGTCAATCGTCCAAAGGATAACTCCGAGTTTATGAAGGGTAACTTTGGTTTTGCCTCTACACTCCTTGATACATTAAAGAAGTATAAGAATACCTGTCCTGTCATGCTTTCCAGCTCACAGCAGGCTTCTCTGACCGGACGCTTCGGCAACAGTGAGTATGGTAGAAGCAAGAAAGCAGGTGAGGACTTGTTCCTGGGTTATCAGAGTGAGACAGGTGCCAAGGTTCTGGTATATCGTTTCCCGAATCTTTTTGGTAAATGGTGTCGTCCGAACTATAATTCAGCTGTTGCAACATTCTGCAACAACATCGCCAACGATTTGCCAATTCAGGTAAACGATCCTTCTGTAGAACTGGAATTGCTTTATATTGATGACCTTGTAGCCGAGATGCTTGATGCATTGGAGGAGAAGGAACATCATTGCGAGTTCGAAGGTTTGGAAGTCGTTGCCGGACCTTTGGGCAAGTACTGCTATTGTCCAGTCACGCACAAGGCAACCCTGGGAGAAATCGTAGATTTGATTCATCAGTTTGCTAATCAACCAAACACTTTATTGATTCCGGAGATGCCAAATGGCAGTTTCGCCAAGAAACTCTATTCCACCTATCTCAGTTATCTTCCAAAGGAAAAGGCTATCTTTGACTTGAAGATGAATGTAGATCAGCGTGGTTCCTTCACCGAGTTGGTTCATACCTTGAACTGCGGACAGGTGAGTATCAATATCTCTAAGCCGGGTATTACCAAGGGGCAGCATTGGCACAACACCAAGTGGGAACAGTTTATCGTTGTTTCAGGTCATGGTTTGATTCAGCTCCGCAAGGAAGGTACAGATGAGGTGATCAACTATGAGGTGAGTGGCGATAAAATTCAGAGCGTTATCATGCTTCCTGGATATACACACAACATCATCAATCTTTCTGAAACAGAAGATCTGGTAACCGTGATGTATTGCAATGAAGTCTTTGATAGCAGCAAGCCTGATACATTTTTTGATCCAGTAGAAAAAGATTAATATGGAAAAGCAACCAAAATTTGATTATTCAGATATTAAGTGGCAGGAGAATGGCAAGTTGAAGCTTGTCATCGTAGTAGGTACTCGTCCAGAGATTATCCGTCTTGCTGCCGTTATCAACAAGTGCCGCAAGTACTTTGATGTAATCCTTGCACATACCGGGCAGAATTATGACTATAACCTCAATGGTATCTTCTTCAAGGATTTGAAGCTTGCAGAGCCAGAGGTATATATGGATGCCGTGGGTGATGATTTAGGAGCTACATGTGGTAACATCATCAATTGCTCTTATAAGCTCTTTGCCCAGACCAAGCCAGATGGAGTACTTGTGTTGGGCGATACCAATTCATGCCTGAGCGTGATTGGAGCCAAGCGTCTTCATATTCCTATCTTCCACATGGAAGCAGGTAACCGATGCAAGGACGAGTGTCTTCCAGAAGAGACCAACCGCCGTATCGTGGATATCATCAGTGATGTGAATATGGCATATTCAGAGCATGCACGTCGTTATCTAGCAGATTGCGGTTTGCCAAAGGAGCGTACCTATGTAACAGGTTCCCCTATGGCAGAGGTTCTTCATCAGAACCTGGATGAGATTGAGGCAAGCGATATTCATGAGCGTTTGGGCTTGAAGAAGGGACATTATATCTTATTGAGTGCTCATCGTGAGGAGAATATCGATACAGAGAAGAACTTTACTTCTCTCTTCACGGCAATTAACAAGATGGCAGAGAAGTATGATATGCCTATTCTCTACAGCTGCCATCCACGTAGCCGTAACCGTTTAGCTTCATCAGGTTTCAAATTAGATGAGCGAGTAATCCAGCATGAGCCTCTTGGCTTCCATGATTACAACTGTCTTCAGATGAATGCCTTTGCGGTAGTTTCTGATAGCGGAACCCTTCCAGAGGAGTCTTCTTTCTTCACTAGTGTAGGTCATCCATTCCCTGCTATCTGCATCCGAACTTCAACTGAGCGTCCGGAGGCTATTGACAAGGGTGATTTCATCATTGCAGGTATTGATGAGAAAAGCCTTCTTCAGGCAGTTGATACTGCAGTAGAACTCAACAAGGATGGCCAGCTTGGCATCCCAGTACCAGATTATGTTGAGGAGAATGTTTCTACCAAAGTAGTAAAGATTATCCAAAGCTATGTTGGTATTGTGAACAAGATGGTTTGGAGAAAATATTAATTTTATATGTGTTGGTTTAAGTATAATAATATGTTTAAACCAACACTTATTACTTTATTTTTAAATTTTGATTCCTATGTCAAGACAAATTAAAGATATTGAAGAAATAAAGAAGATTCAATTAGAAATCTTGAAATATGTAGATCAATTTTGTTCTCAGAATAATATCAAATATGCATTAGGTTATGGTACTTTAATAGGGGCAGTAAGACATAAAGGTTTTATTCCTTGGGATGATGATATTGATATTATAATGCGACGAAATGATTACAATCGCTTTATAGAGCTTTTTTCTAAAGAAACAGGCCGATATAAAGTTTGGTCACATAATCTTCAAACAGATTATCCGATACCTTATGCAAAGGTAACTGATGAAAAAACATTAAAACTTGAAGGAACTAATTATTATGTAGAAAGAGGAGTTGATATAGATGTTTTCCCTCTGGATGATCTTCCAAATGACGAGATAGCAGTAGATAAAGTATTTAAGAAATTAAGAGTTTTATCTGCGATTTATATTTTGAAGCAAATAAAATATAGCGCAAAGCGAAAATGGTATAAAAATCTCCTATTATGCTTAGGAAGAATTGCTTTCTTTTGGTATCCAATGAAGAAATTGGTTGCCGATATAAGTAATAATGCTCAATCCTATAATGGATGTTTAGGAGATAAGTGTGCTCAGTTAGTAGATTTTTCGACGGGAATTAAAGAAATTATGCCTAGATCTTATACAGATTCATTTGTTGAAATGCAATTTGAAGATTGTTGCTTTCCTGTGCCAATAGAATATGATGCCTATCTTAGAGGTATATATGGTAATTATATGGAATTACCTCCAAAGGATAAACAAATAACTCATCATTCATTTAATGCGTGGTGGAAAGAGTAAAATTATGCCAAAAGTTTTTCAGATTAATGTGACTGCTAATTGGGGATCTACGGGAAAGATTGCAGAGCAGATTGGATCTTGTGCCATTCAACATGGATGGGATTCTTATTTAGCTTATGGGAGAATGTCCAATCCTTCGAAGAATAGTTTAATTAAAATTGGTAATCAACTTTATGTATATGAACATTACATTGAAAATAAATTGTTTGATAATGAAGGATTGGCATCGAGATATGCAACCGTAAAGTTGATTAATAAAATTAAAGAAATATCTCCGGATATTATTCATCTCCATAATATTCATGATCACTATCTAAATTATAAGATATTATTTAATTTCTTGAATTCTATTTCTATACCTGTAGTATGGACTTTTCATGATTGTTGGGCTTTTACTGGATCATGTTATTATTTTGATGTCACGCATTGTGATAAATGGAAATCATTATGTGTAAAATGTCCTGCACCAGAAGGATTTTATAGCCAAGCAAAAAAGCATTTCCTTCTTAAAAAAGAACTATATGGCGCAAAGACCAATCTGACTATTGTACCTGTATCTTCATGGATAGAAGGGCATGTCAGAAGATCTTTTTTGTCTAATTGCCATTTAGAAACAATCAAAAATGGAATTGATCTAAGCATATTTAAACCTCGCCTGACAGATGTAAGGAACAGATTATCTATAAAAAAAGAAACCTTTGTTGTATTGGGAGTCGCTCTTCCATGGAGTGCAAGAAAAGGCTTGATGGATTTTATTAAATTGGCAACCTGTGATAATTTCCAAATCGTATTGGTTGGTGTTAGCAAGGAGCAGAAAAAGATTTTGCCGCCGAATATTATTGCAATAGAAAGAACAAGTAGTGCACAAGAACTGGCAGAATACTATAGTATGGCTGATTTATTTGTGAACCCGACTTATTCTGATAATTATCCAACAACAAATTTAGAGGCATTAGCATGTGGTACACCTGTTATTACATACAATACCGGAGGGTCTCCTGAGGCTATTGATGAGAATACGGGTATGGTTGTGGAGCAGGGAAATGTTGCTGCATTAGCAAAAGCAATTCATCAAGCAATAAATAAGCCATTTTTGTCTGATAATTGTAGAAAAAGGGCAGAACGTTATTTTGATAAAGATAAATGTTTTGAGAAATATATTAAATTATACGAAAGATTATTAGGCTAGTTGTTTTTGAAAGTGAAACATCTTTGCTAGGTTGATATTTTTAAGATAAATTCTTGTTAGCAAAGTCTTAATAAGGTTAGTAGATTTTTATATCATACTCATTATTGAGGTCAACTAATGTAAATATTTGAAACATAATGAATAAGAAAATCTTAATACATTCTTTGATATTTAGTCCTGATGGAGTGAGTACTGCGTATCTTTATAATGATATTGCGCTGGCTTTTAAACGAGCAGGATATGACGTAGTGGTACTTTCAACCACACCGCATTTTAACATCGTTCCTGAACAACTTGAGAAACAACCTATGAAATGGGGTATATGGGGGCTTTATAAGAAAAGTCTCTTTGAGGGTATTCCTGTATATCATGTACCGCAGAAAAAATTTAAGAGTACTTTATTGAGATTGATAGGTTTTGTATATTGGCACATTGTATCATTCTTTATTGGTCTCTTTATTAAGAATGTTGATGTGATCGTGTCTCCTTCACCTCCATTAACAATTGGTCGTTTAAATAATTGGCTGGGGAAAATAAAGGGCTGTAAGGTTGTTTACAATGTACAGGAGATATATCCTGATATTCTGAATAAGCCTGAGACAAGTCTTGTTCATCGTTATCTCCGGGGTATGGAAAAACGAGTGTATAACAATTCAGCTGCGGTAACTACCATTGATCAGGTTTTCTATGATACTATAGTGGGTCGTTTTAATGATAAGTCTAAACTCCATATCATTCCTAATTTTGTTGATACTGATCTTTATCATGATGGAGTTTCCACAAAGGAGCTTGATAGGAAATTATTCCCGGAAACGGATAGTATAAAGTTACTGTATGCAGGAAATATTGGTTTTGCTCAAGATTGGGAGCCCCTGATTAGATTGGCAGAAAAAACTCGTGATCAAAACATTGAGTATTTCCTCATAGGTATGGGTGTGAAGAAAAAATGGGTAGAAGAGCAGAAAACTCTTTTAGGTTTAGATAAACTGCATATCTTGGATTACCAACCTCGCCATTTGATGCCTGCAATTCTTGCTTATAGTGACTTACAATATATCTTTATGACTCCAGAACAGGAGGGAATGGGCTTCCCGTCTAAGGTATATACGATTATGGCCTGTGCTCGTCCTTTATTGGTATGTTCTGGTGATAATACGCCAATTGTCAATTTCCTTAAGCAGGTAGGTTGTGCAAAGTTGGTTACTGACCATGATTTGGAGAGGAAGACAGATGAAATGGCTAAGTGGCTCTCTACTATTACTAGAGCTGATTTGATACATATGGGAGCAAAAGGTGAATCTGTCATAAACCAATCCTACACTAAAGAAAAAGTTACAAAGCAATATGTTGAATTAGTTGATTCAATTTTGAAATAAAACAATGATTAATGTTTTGATTACAGGCGCAGGCTCTTACGTAGGTGAGAGCGTGCGCAAATATATTCTTTCTACATCATCTGATTTCGAGATAGATGCTGTGGATACGATGGGGGACAATTGGAAGAAGGCTGATTACTCTCAATATGATGTGGTATATCATGTGGCTGGTATTGCACATGTAAATGCTGATCCTAAGATGGAACCTTTATATTATAAGGTGAATCGCGACTTGACGATTGCTGTTGCTGAGCATGCAAAGGCTGCAGGAGTGAAGCTGTTTATCTTTATGTCGAGTCAGATTGTCTTCCATGAAAGTCAGTCGTTGAAGAGTGAGGTGCTGACCAAGGATACCAAGGAGAATCCTAATGGTTTCTATGGCGATTCTAAACTCCAGGCAGAGATTGGTCTTCATAAGTTGGAGGATGAGAACTTCAAGGTTTGCATCCTTCGTCCTTGTATGATATATGGTCCGAATGCGAAGGGTAATTTCCCAAGATTGGCGAAGCTTGCAATGAAAGTACCTTTCTTCCCATGCTGGCACAACAAGCGTTCGATGTTGTATATCGACAACCTTGCAGAGTTTGTGAAGCAGGCAATGCTTAGAGGACTGAGTGGTACTTTCTATCCTCAGAACAAGGAGCAGGCTGATACCGTAGAAATCATTCGCTTCTTTGCGAAGCATGCAGGACATAAGGTATGGATTAGCCGTATTTTCAATCCGTTCGTATGGCTTGGTTCCTTCGTGCTTCAGCCAATCAACAAAATGTTTGCTACCTACTATTATCACCCTGCCATGTCGAAAATGGATTTCGACTACCAGCTGGTAAGCTTTGAGGAAAGTTTGAAGAGGGTAGCGGATAGTCTTTAATATGATGATTGTTTAAATAGACTGTTATGAAGATAAAAAGCATAAAGATAGAAAAATTATATGGTAAGTATGATTTTGACTGGGATTTACGCAGTGATATAAATATCATAGCAGGCGATAATGGCTCATATAAAACTACGCTGTTGAATATCATAGCTAGTTTATGTGAGCCTAAAAGCGTACCAGAAAGTTATATCCTTAAGGGAGCTACTTTGGTAATGACAGAAGATATCTCTGTAAAATTCCGTAGCTTTAGGGATAGTTTGCTCAAATTAAAGAAAGATGCTGCCGACGATGAAATGTTGACGGAATTGGTTACGAAATTTCAGGCGGAAATTGATGAGAAAAACGAAAAAAATATTTCTGATCTTACTCTAAACGCTAGTGTCATTGCGATAAAGCAAGGTGAGAGTAAGCTATCTGTTGGCAACTTTAAGAAACTTCGTATATTCAATAAAATATCTACATTTGATGTTCCTGCACTGAAAAATGAAATGAGTAGTGTCTTGGATCAACAATTGGAAGTTCTTGAAAGTGAATATGCATATTATTTGTCAGATCTTTCTAAACAGCTTTCTGATCTTATTCACCAAGCAGGAAAAGTTGATATGGAAGATATGAAAAAAATATATGCACACAATGATATGTTTATTGAGATTGTCAATGAAGCTTTTAAACGTACAAATAAAACTGTTGACACAACGAAAAGTAAATTGCAATTTAAGATAGGGGACGAATTGCTGGAAAGTAATAAGCGCTTATCTTCTGGTGAAAAGCAGTTTATCATCGTTATGCTTACGATTTTGTTGCAGCGTAATCAAGAGAGCATTTTGATCATGGATGAACCTGAAATTTCGATGCACTTGGATTGGCAGAGAAATTTGATTCAAAATATTCAGAAGTTGAACCCAAGTTGTCAGATTATATTGGCTACGCATTCTCCTGGTATCATTATGGATGGATGGGAGCAATTGGTTACTAATATTTCTGATTTGATTTCTGTAAAAGATTAATTGGTATGAGTGAACTTGGACAGAATTTGACCAGTAGTTGGGTTAGAGCTGCTGGACGATTTGGACATACACCAGAAAAACCTCTTGTTATGTTTTACGTTGAGGGGGATGAGGATGTTCCTTTTTGGAAAGAAATCATTAAGCCTTATCTGGCTAAATATGATATTCAAGTCTGTACAAATAAGGCTGTAAATCCTGACGAGGGAAATGGTAAGACCTTTCTATTGAAAATGTCCGGTTTGGGAACTAATAAAATAGTGGCCGTTGATGCTGATTTCGATTTGCTGATTGACGATTATTCCGAATATACTGAAATGGTTCGGAATCATCCATATGTCATAAACACGACATGGTATTCCTTGGAAAATATTCTAATGCAGAAAGTTAGCTCTATTTCCTTGTTAAAGAAGTTCTCAAGAGTATTCAAAAGCTATTTCGTGAAATATTTGATAGGTGTTTCGAATAAAAGCATAAAGCCAAAAGTTGGTTTCGGCGAAATGTTGCAGAAACTGAACATTCAAAAATTAGCAATTGAAGGTGATTTTTCTGGTATTGTTAATAGTGAAGAAATTGATGTACAGGATTCTGCTTCTTTTCAAGAAAAATTCGATAAAATGGGGATTGCTGATGCAGATTTGTGGAAACTTATGCGTGGACATAACCTATGGAATACGATAGTTAAGCCTGTGGAGGAAAAATTGTTGAACTGTAAGATCTATGAGATCATTCAAGAAAACTTAAAGGAAGGTAATCCTATTGATCGACATAAAGCAATGCAGACGTTAGGTATTAACTGTAGCGTGAAAGAATATCTCGATAAATCCTTTTATTACAATCAACTGGAATTAGTTTCTGCTCCTAGGGAAACACAGAATAAGCTTAATCGTCTTTTTTCTTAAGATTCTATTGTTTGGGTATATTTTAAGTATGGTAACATATATTATTATTTTCGTTCTGCTTCTTATAGCAGAACTTGTTTATTTCCGTATTGCGGATAAGTGTAATATCATTGATAAGCCGAATGAACGTTCATCACACTCTTCTATCGTGTTGAGGGGTGGTGGCATCATCTTCCTGATAGGGGCTTGGGTATGGAGTGGATTCTTCGGATTCCCTTATCCTTGGTTCCTGGCTGGTCTGACATTGATTGCTGGTATCAGCTTTGTGGATGATATTCGCTCGCTGCCTGACAGTGTGAGATTGGTGGCGCAGTTTGCTTCTGCTGCCCTGGCTTTCTTTCAGCTGGATATCTTGCATTGGTCTATGTGGTGGGTGGTTATCCTGGCACTCATCGTATATGTGGGTGCTACGAATGTCATTAACTTTATGGATGGTATCAATGGTATTACGGCAGGTTATTCGCTGGCGGTATTGGTACCTTTGGCTTTGGTGAATATGAATGAGGGGTATATGGCGCAGAGCTTGGTTATCTCTACCATCCTCGCATCATTGGTATTCTGCGTCTTCAACTTCCGTCCAAAGGGTAAGGCAAAGTGTTTTGCTGGTGATGTGGGTTCTATCGGTATCGCCTTTATTATGTTGTTCCTCTTGGGCAATGTCATCATCAAGACTCAGGATGTTACCTGGCTTATCTTCCTGTTGGTATATGGTGTGGATGGCTGTCTGACGATTGTTCATCGCATTATGTTGCATGAGAATCTGGGTGAGGCTCATCGTAAGCATGCTTACCAATTGATGGCAAATGAGTTGAAGATTGGACACGTGAAGGTTTCTTCCTTGTATATGGCGATGCAGTTGATAATTTCATTGGGATTTATCTATCTTTGTCCTGATAATGTAGCGTGCCACTGGATGTATCTTGTGGGGGCTTTAGTTGTGTTGTCACTTGCTTATGTGCTTTTCAAGAAGAAGTACTATCATCTTCACGAAGAGTATCTTGCTTCTCTTAAAAAATAAGGATCATGAATACATTGGAAATAAACAAGGAATTTCTAGATTCTCTTTTTGCCAAGGCAAAGGAGAATCCTCGGTTGCGTCATAACTATGATCTTCGTACGAGTGCGGAGGATAAGAGTCAAAGAATGCTCAACGCCTTGCTGCCCGGTACCGAAGTAGCGATACATCGCCATCCGAACTCATCTGAGAGCGTTATCTGCCTTTGTGGTAGAATGGATGAAGTGATATACGAAGAGGTGGTATCCTATCATAAGGATGGTGGGGATACCATTAGAAAGGTCTCTTATCAAGAGATTGAGAGAATTCATCTCTGTCCTGAAAATGGGGACTTTGCCTGCCAGGTGCCTAAGGGGGCTTGGCATACGGTTGAGGTCTTTGAACCTAGCGTCATCTTTGAAGCGAAAGATGGAGCGTATGGGAGTGATGGGAGTGAAATACTTCGAACCACCTAGTTTTCTCCTTCCAAGGAGGACGCCACATCTCTCACCAAGCCTCTCTCTTGCCCGAAGAGAGAGGATGTAACCGCCCTTAGTGCTGTTTTTCTAAAATCATCCCGTCCTTCTTTACCATTAAAGAAGGCTCCACCTCTCATCTCGGTCTTCTCCCCTCAGGGAAGAAGAGGAAAACCGCCCTCCGGTGCTCGGAACCGCTACGCTATAAGGTTGGCGGACCATCAAAGGTCTGCGCCATGTTTTGCGGGCTGAGACCGCCTAGATGGTAGTGGGGATACGAGTTCTGCCGGTTCTTCTGCTCTTGCTGCTTTAGATGTGGTGCAGAGAAAAATAAAGTATTGGGGATTGTTGAAGTTTGCGGGAGCGTTGATGTATGTTTGGAGGATGAAGAACAAGAAATAATAGATATATGGAAGAACGGCTTCCTCTCCCATTTTTATATTGAGCTATTTCTAGGGGTGGAGCTTAGTAGCCTGAATAGAATATACAATTTGGTTATGAGAAAAATTGTAAAAGATAATCATAAAATTGTTTTTGGTCCGAACGGACAAGGACATGTTTATAAACCTGCTCCTTATCATAGCTATAAAGCTGCAGAAAGGAAAGATAAGACTAGATGGGTTGATGATGCTAATTTTGAGTTCTCTATATTCAATTTGGCAGATGTTCATACTGGTTTGCCATATCCTGAGAACATAAAGGTGATAGATAAAAGATGGATGAATGATGATGGTAAAGGCCTTTATGCCATTTTGAATCAAGGAAAAAACTTACTTGGTCAAACTGGTGAACGCCTTGCCTTTTTCCCGATTCCTCGTAATGCACAAGACCCATGGCATGGTTACCCTACAAATAGCCAATATATTGGAGATGAACTTGTGGAACATTGGTACTCCATCAACGTAATTTCTAAAGGAATTTATCGTAAACTTTTAAAACATATCTTATGAAACCTGTCGTTAAATTTTCGATTAATGTGGAAGCTATAGATTGTTATCTCTATGGGGGATATCTATTTCTTGTTATGGCAGATGGACAATTGCTATACGTTTCTTATCATAAGGTTGTAAATCGCTTAAAATATGATTATCCTCAGTACTCTAATTTGATAGAATTGATATTCTTACATAATGAGTACTCTAAGGGTGAAGCTGCCAAGATTATATTTGGTGTAACAGAGATAAGAGAGGTGGTAGAAAAACTTTGGCAGAAAGCTTCCAATGAAATAGAATTTGAATTAAATTTTAAAGATATTCAAGAAGAGTGTAAAAGCATTGGTGAATATTCTTCCATACCTCTGGATATACGACTCTATGGCTATCGGCTGTTTCTTGGATGCAAGGATGGTCTGTATGAGTCTCGACTGAACTCGGAAGATAACTACCTGATAAATCCTTCTCATTTGGAAAAATGCTATGATGGCAAAGTGATTGGGGTGAATGCTAATTATGGCTCTGTTGTTATCTCTGCTGATTGGGATGGGCTTTTGACTGGTGAAATCTTAGACTTTGATTCAAAGTTTAGGCTTGATGAGCGGCATCCTCAAGGTAAACGCTCTCTTCGTACTGGTTGGATGAAAACTGATTTGATGAATTATGAGGGTACTTCTGAGTTTGACTATTATCGAAATGAGTATTTGCAGAAAAAAGACACAGAGGAGAAACAATTTTATTCCAAGGCTAAAATTTCTGAAAGGAAAATTATAAAGCAGTTTGGAACAGAAGTCTATGGTATGGAAACTCTCTTTAATAAATCTAACATCGATAAAGAAGATATAGTTTATAGTTTCAATAGTTCGCAGAAGGGCTTCTTTGTAATGAGTGATGGATCTATACTCAATGCTACGGTAAGAGCAAATGGATTGGCAGATTCTTTTTATATATCTTCGAGAAGTACAAATTTTGCAAAATTTGGTAAGGATATTATAGACAAGCCTTTGTCTAGCTGTATTGTACCTAGTGGGTGTATCTTGGAATTTTTTGATAAGGTGGTATTAATTCAAAATAGTCAAAGCCTCTCTTTAGTGAACCATTCTGTCAATAGTGTCCGTTCTTATACTTCTTCAACAAACTATCGAAACATCGTAAGTGTTGTGGATGACGACAAGGTCACTTTTTGCTCTATTTTTGGTTTGGATAGTTTGAACCATAAACCTGCCTTTCCCAAGATTCCTGTTCCTGCCAATGGCTTCGAGCCTATGATTAATGAAAAATGGGGAAAGGATTTGCCTTTTTAATACATAACAATGTGATGCAAAAGAAAAAAGCAAATATTGAGCAGTTGACTGCAGTCATAAAGAAATATAAGGTTGTAGGTTCTTTCTTTTTTGTTTCTTGTACGAGTTGTTTTGGGTTAGGTACATATTACGAGAAAACAATAATGACTCGTGAAATAACTGAAATAGAAACTAAGCATCAAAGAGAATACTTGGAGCAAAAAGAGAACTTCTTGAAGTCTTATTATGAGCTGAAAGAACAGTTTATTAAATATTCAAACGATACAATACATGGAAAATAGAACGTATAGTGACATTAAGGAAGAATTGGGGCAATTAGAAGCTGCTGGTATTGATGTGTCAAGATACCAAAAACGTGCAAATGAGTTGATGGAAGAGTTTAAATCTACAACAGAAAAAGCTAGGAGAGAGACTCGGATTGTTGCTGTGATTTCTTGCATATCTTGTATTCTAATAGTTGTATTTGCAGCTATCGTTAATTTGTCGAATTTAAATTTGAAGAGAGATGTTAGTGATAAAAATGCAATTATTGAGAAATATGAACAAATGGTGAGAACCCTTGGAATCGATACAGCCAGGAACTCGAAACTGCATAAAACTAATGGCTTACCAGATTCAAATGAATTAATAAATGAAAACTATCAACTGTTACAGAAAATTTCAGACTTAGAGAATAAAATGAAACTTATAAAGCATGAATATGGAATTAAAGTTATAGATGATGGTAAGTCTTATTATCTTCAAGCAAATAAGGTTGATTCTGCATTAATGCTTTTGGATGTATATCGTGACAAGATTCATTATGATACCAAAAAGAAGGAATGGATTGTTATTAGATAAGTAAGCATCCAACCCCTATTTTGGCGGTTTGAACAATAAGTGCTACCTTTGCGCCATGTTAAACATTAAATGTTATAAGTATGGCAATAAGTAGTAAAGATCTTGAGTGCCTGTGGCAACGCTATAAAGCGGAGGCGGTACCAGCAGGCATTTCGGTAAATCAATTTTTCGAATCCAATGGAGTTCCTTATCATGTATTTGAAAAATGGTACAAGAAGAAGTTCCAGGCTCCAAATGTTGTGGAGTGTGTTGTTGCAGGTGCGCCAGACTCAACCAGTGCTGTACACCATCCAAGCTCGGATATGGAACGTAAGCAATATCTAGATCAGATAAAGGATTTGGTTCAGACTGTACAGACACTTCTGGTTGCCAATATTGCCTTGGGTAATGAGCAGAAGGAACTATAGGCAGAGGCAGATCGTAAGATTGCCGGTTTGCAGGCTCAGGTTGACAAGCTTACTGGAGAACTGCAAGCCCGTAGGCGTAAGATGCATGGCAAGAACAATGAGAAGCAAACTGGTGACAAGTCGGTAAACACAGGCAAGGAGCTGATGGCATATACGAAGATAGGCAGCGTCTTGATAGACAACAACTGTTGTGAACGCGCAGTCCGCCCATTTACAAATCTCCGAAAGAACTTCGGTGGATTTAGCAGTGAGCATGGTGCCAGAGTTACAGCGACCTTCCTTACTTTCGTTGAAACCTGCAAGCTAATGGCAATGGCTCCACTGGATTTCTTCAGGGGATTCTTTGACATGATTGTAGCAGGAAGAAGGGATTATGCTTTGATGACAGAGGCACTTTTAGTTAAACCTGTTTAAAAATCAGAAAAGTCCAATTTCTTAAAATACCCTGTATCCCCAGTAAACACTGGGGATGGAGTTGTATTGTCATAGGGGTTGGATGCTTACTGAGGTGCTGGTGGTGGAAAGAAGAAAATCACTTGAAGTGATGAAGAGTATGACTTGATTTATTTTGCTTTACAAGAAAAACTTATGTTTATAATTAATCAAATCTAAAGATGAGAGATTCACTAAAAAGTTTAATGGAGCATTGTATAGGATTAAAATATTCATTGCCCAATACAGGAAGTTCAATTCCTAAGATTACAGTTTCAACATTGTCAGACAAATGTTATCAAGTGTTGACTTCTGATGGCGACTTGTCTAAGATTATTTATTATGGTATTATTGAATATTCTTTCGATGAGAGTTCTATTGATTTAACTAAGCTAGATACCCTTCAAAAAAGAGCTTTAATTAGTAGAATGAAGTTTGATCGTGCTGCAACAGAGGAACAACAACTTAAGTATGGATTTTATGGCGAAGTCTTACTTTTTCTTATGCTGCAACATTTCTATGGTGCAGAAACTTTTATATCAAGAGGACATTTTTATAATCCTTTAGAAAGTTCAGAAACAAAAGGATTTGATACTTATCAAATGTTGCTAAAATCAGATGGAAGTATAGAACTCTGGTTTGGAGAAGTGAAATTTCATAAGTCTTTTAGGACTGGTGTAAATCAAATTCTAGAAAAAATAAACATTAGTCTTTCTGATGATTACTTAAATAAAAATTTTATCGCAATGGAGGATTTTGAGACATTTGTAAATTCTAAAGTGTCAATTTCTCCAATACTAGATGCCTTTAGGAATAACCCTACAGTTAACTTGGCAGAGGTAGCACGTAATAATGGAATGTCTTTTGTGTATCCGATGCTCGTGGTTTTTAATGATGAAGGCAAGTCTTATGATGAAATTATAAAGAGTGTAGTTGACTATACAAATAATAGATTCACTCAGTTAAACATAAATTTTTCTTTAGAATATTCGTTGTTTTTCATCTTGCTACCTGTGAGCGTAGCAAAAGATATTAAAGATCAAGTAAGAAAATGGATATTATCAAATCAGCAAGTAATATAATTAAGCTAATATATGCAAAGAGGCGAGGAGAAAATGTAGATGCAGATTTGGTGAAAAAAGTCTGTGTGTACTTTGACTCGATAAAAGGCAATGAGTTATCAAGTTCCGATTTGCATTTCCTTAGATATATAGCAAATGAAGCTGGAGTTCCTCAATACTATGTTATGTTGAGTAAATTTCAGCATGACTTAGAACAGTCTGAAGTGGATTTCCATATCAAGGATTTGCCGGTACTTGTTGGAGAGGCATCATTATGTGTTGCGGATGATGTGCAATTGCATAAGTATCAAATGAATGTCTTAAATAGATTTGAAAATGGCAAAAGTAATCGTTACTTCTTGTCTGCATCAACATCGTTTGGTAAGACTTTCTTGATTTATGAAATTCTGCGAAAGATGCAATATGATAATGTTTGCTTTATATTTCCAACAATAGCGTTGCTTTCTGAAAATCTCTTGAAGATATATAATAGTACTTCTTATCAATGGGTTAAACAGGGATATAAAGTACATACCCTGAGTGATACTGAACTTCAGGAACATCATAACTTGTTTATTTATACTCCAGAACGATTCTTGTCTTTTATGGATAAGCATCAAGAACTAAAGTTCGATTTCTTTTTCGTTGACGAAGTTTATAAAATTGATAATGAGTATTTGGTAGATGATGAACAAAGAGAAAATGAAAGGGATGTTGCTTATCGAATTGCGACTCAAATTGGTATGGAGTGCAGTAGAGATTGCTTATTAACTGGCCCATATATCAAAATTGACGAGAATAATCCAGAGTCTTCCATAGAAAGGTTTCTTCATTGGGGTGGCATGTCTTTTGTTGATTATGGGACATTAGAAATCGTTGGAAAACAAGAGGTAGAGTTGAAATCGTCGAAGAAAATAAAATTACCAGATACCAAAACTATAATAAATTTTACCTCAGTAAGCAAAAAAGAACGTTTTAAGGAATTAGTGTGCTCTTTGGTTAATAATAATGAAAATGTTATAGTTTATACAGCAACAAAAGCTCAAGTAGAGAATTATGCAAGGGAACTTTTAGCAGATGATTTACTACCTGATGTTGAGTCTGAAAACATGGGTATGTTCTTGCAACATTTAGAAGACTTGTTTAAAAATAAGAAGGGGGCGCAATGGATTGTAACCATGGCATTGAAAAAAGGCATAGGGGTGCATCATGGGCTTGTGCCAAAATATATTCAAAATGAAATATTAGATTTGTTTAACAATGGTGTCCTTAAAGTCTTAATCTCAACAACAACAATTACAGAAGGGGTGAATACAACAGCAAAAAACATGGTTGTTTTATCTCATAAAAAAGGTAGGAAAGAACTGAAACCTTTCGATGCCAAAAATATTGAAGGGCGGGCTGGAAGGTTTATTCACCATTATATGGGGCGTGTGTTTGTTTTTGATAAAGAATTCTTAACCATAAAAAATGAAGCGACAGATGAGCTAGGACATAAGTTCTTTGACAGTAATACTCCAAAGACATCAGTTGATATTCCTTTTATTGATAATTGCTATCTAACAGAACGAGAAATCTCTGAAAAGAAATGGATTGCTGACATGACAAATAGCGGAGAATTACCACGTCAAATATTGGATGTATATAAAACGATTGCGCCAAAGGACAAGTACTATTTGTTTCAGTCAGTAAAAAGAATGACAGAACAAGAAAAGGAGGAAATGCGTAGTTTTATTTCATTTTATAATGGATCTAAATATATTAAGAAAAGTGGTTTGGAAGTTATATTTGGTAAAATAAAATCTATTTTACCTCAGCAAGGGGAACTTTTAAAACTTATTGAATTTCAACGAGACCGATATTGTCTAATGACTAATCTTGTTTCGGTCTTTTTGAAGCAAGGTTTTGTTGGATCTGTGAATTATTATATAAACTCCATGGGTGTAGATGAAGCTGTAAGGTATGCTGCAAAATTCGTGTTTAATACGTTGAGGTATCAAGTTGTCAAGTATTTGGGACTTTTCAATGTCTGTTATAAATATGCCTTGGCACAGGAACGAAATGTTGAAACTAGAGAAATTGTCGGTATTGATAGCCTTTTGATGCGAATGGAGTATAATGCTGATACGCCTTATGGACGAAAGGCGAGTGATGCAGGTGCTCCCTTTGCTGTAATAGATTATTTTGATAAGCTTTATTCGCATCAGAATGATGCAGGTTATGAGTTACTCGATGACTACGAAAAACAAAATGTAGGGCGAATTAGAAATATTGTTCTAAGCTAACCAATCGGTACAAAGATTTCAGTTCTGCTTTTCAAATTGCAAAGGTAATCTATTTTTTCAATTTCTGGCGCATAAAATCGCCTGCTTACCATTGTTCGCCCTAGTGTGGTATTCGGAAGGGGTGAGAATGGTAACTTCACCAGATTGTATTGGGCAATCCGTGGTCATAAGTTTGCTTATCCTGGCAGAAAGGATACCATCAAGGCTTGCATCTATGTAAAGGAATTGGTTCGCTACATGCTGTATCGCTTGGAACATCATGAACATGGTGTAGAGCTGTACAACTGTTGCTTTGAACCAGCTTATACCATTCAGCATATCGTTGAGGCTATGAAGAAGGTTGCAGGCTTGACTCAGTTTGTGCCTGATATTCCTAACTGGGTTATCATGCCTATGGCTAGGGCTGCCATGCTACTTGGTTCGCCAATGGGTATCTGTCCTGCGAGAGTAAAGAAACTCCAGATTTCTACTAATATCTGTGGTGAGAAGTTGAAGAACTGCGGTTATCAGTTTAAGCTGTACACGTCTGTATCATATCACAAAAGGCATCAGCAAGCAGCTGATTCCAATCTTTAATAAGCCGATGATATATTATCCTATCTCTGTATTGATGTTGGCTGGTATTAATGATGAGACACATCAAGCTGAATCTTAAGAACAGTCTGAACATCGGCAGTGAAGATTCTGCGCTTGACTATGCCTTCATGTTTTCTGTCATAGAAAGCTGTAATATGAACAAGTTATCTCCTGGGTGTTACATCAAGGAGCTAGTTAGTCGTCTTACTGCCAAGCCTGTTTGTACAGCAGAAAAAGTGGCACTTTTGCCTTGCTTTATGTAAAAATAAATATTAAATCCAATCATTTTTTTTAAAAACATCTCTTGAACCGCCTTTAAAGGCGGTTCTGAGGGTGTATGGAAATATAGATGGTTACGTAAGAAAGGTTTCTTATCAAGAGATTGAGAGAATCCATCTTAATCCGAAGAATGGGGTGTATGCCTGCCAGGTGCCTAAAGGGGCATGGCATACGGTAGAGGTTTATGAGCCTAGCGTCATCTTTGAAGCGAAAGATGGGGTGTATGGGGAGGATGGGAGTGAAATTCTTCGAACCACCTAGTTCCTCCTTCCAAGGAGGACGCCACATCTCTCACCAAGCCTCTCTCTTGCCCAAAGAGAGAGGCTTTTTATTTAGCCATTATGAATGGTTGCGCTCTTTCCTTAGTCGTCTGACTTCTCTGATTTCTTCATTGATTTCATCGAGAGTCATTTCAGGGAATTCACCTCTTTCTGCCATAGCCCTAATTTCTGCGAATGCTGCTTTTGCTCTTGCAGTTACTGCGTCCTCTTCCTGCAGGGCTTTCTGTGGATTGTCCTTTCGGATGGTTTCTGATGTCTGTGTCATAAGCTTATCATTATTAACTTTTTACTTTCTGAGTACAAATATACGGCATTATGGAGGAGAATGGTGCAGGAGGGGGAATCTTTTAATAAAGATTATCTTTAAATGGAATCAGAAGCTTTTTTCGAAAACCTACACGGCTTCCTTACCGTTAAGGAAGGGGTTTCTAAAATCATCCCGTCCTTCTTTACCATTAAAGAAGGCTCCACATCTCTCACCAAGCCTCTCTCTTGCCCGAAGAGAGAGGATGTAACCGCCCTCCGGTGCTCAGAACCGCTGCGCTTTATTGTTGGCGGACCATCAGAGGTCTTCGCCATATTTTGCGGGCTGGGACCGCCTGGGGATAGCTTGCTATGGCTTACTATTATGGGGTTATAGATTACTGATATTGGATAATTTGCTGATAACTTGCAGATTTCTTTCTTTTTTCTTGGTGGTTTCGAGGAAAAAGCGTATTTTTGTGGCAAAGTTGAACGTTTAAAAGGAGAAGATTATGAATATGGTTGCTTTAAGTAATAGGCTTGCAAGTAAGGTTCCTCATTGGCATGAACTCGAAAAGTTGAGTAAGGAAGATAAGATAGAGGTTATTGCTTTACTTTCCATGTCGATAACAAATGCAGAGGAAATCAAAGCACCTGCTGACAGAACAACGGAAATGATAGAACGTTGCTGTGGTTCATGGGTTGGTGAACAGTCGGCAGAAGATATTATAGCAAATATCAACGAAAGTAAAAAGTCAAAGTCAGAACCTGTTAAGTTTAGGTGATATGAACTACTTGTTGGATACTAATATTTGTGTATATTTTATGAGGGGTAAACGAAGTGTTGCTGCTAAAATTGCAGAAATAGGACTAGAACATTTCTTTATCTCTGAGATGACTTTAGGCGAATTACTTTATGGTGCTCAGTGTAGCGATAGACCGTCTGAGAATATAAAAGCAGTATCTGTGTTTTGCCAGTATGTAACAATACTACCAGCTGCAAATGTTTGGAATGAATTTGCGGTTCAAAAGGCTTTTCTCCGTAAAAAAGGTCAGCTTATTGAAGATGCAGACATTATCATTGGCACTACTGCTATTGTAAATAATATGGTTATGGTTACAGAAAACGTTAAGCATATAGGAAGACTTAACGGTATTGTTGTTGAAAACTGGATAAAGTAGTTTGTACGGAGCTTTAGGATAAGTTCTGCCACACTTGGCAATTTTGAATGAGGGTCCCACAGATATCACAGATTCCCACAGATTTTTTTGACCTATGCGGTCGGATAAAGGGCACGCAGATGGCGCAGATGACGCAGATCTTGACCTGTCCGGTCTGGGGATTTCGCAGATTTCGGGTATTTCGCTGATAACTTGCAGAATTTTTGTTTTTTTCTTGGTGGTTTCGAAGAAAATGCGTAATTTTGCATCTATAGTTAAACGTTTAAATTATAGGAGGATAGATTATGGTTGTTTATGTTGCAAACCCACTTTATGATGCAGTGTTTAAATACTTGATGGAGGATAATCGTATCGCTAAGACCATTCTGTCAGCATTGTTGAAGAAGAAAGTTATCGATGTGAAGATTCGCAGGAATGAATATGCAAATCTGACTCGTCGTGAATCTATCTCCATGTTCAGAATCGATTTCGCTGCTACTGTTTTAGATGAAGACAATCAGCCACATTTGATGTTGATTGAGCTTCAAAAGACTTGGCTGCCAACTGAGACTTTGCGTTTCCGCCGGTATCTTGCTCTGCAATATAACAACGAGGAGAATATGCGGAAGGAAGAGCATGGAAAGTATGCTATTCCTATGGTTGCAATCTACCTCCTTGGACATTGTGTCGGTGAGATAGAAGAACCTGTTATATATGTCAACCATCATGCTTATAATTATGATGGTAAAAAAGTAGAGGCGGGAATTCCTGATCCTTTTGTTGAGAGTTTGCAGCATGATAGTATCATAGTGCAGATTCCTTTGTTGCATGGTAGGGTTAACAATCGCTTAGAGAAGGTTCTTTGCTTGTTTGACCAGACGAATGTTGCGGATAATAAAAAGGTGATCAAGGTTGATGATAAGCAGTTTGAGGGTGACAATGATATGGAATATATTGTTCGTCGTCTTCAATCGGCTGCAGCTGATCCTGATATGAGGTATCAGATGAATGCTGAGGATGAATTCTTTAAAGAATTGGAAGCCAGGGACTCTCTTATTATGGAGAAGGATGGTCAGTTGAAGGAGAAGGATGGTCAGTTGAAGGAGAAGGATGGT
>ERZ1034713.90-NODE-90-length-56951-cov-7.386143_pt1 | contig 56951 bp, 54 predicted proteins | sample MGYA00520692_ERZ1034713 | MGnify/ENA primary metagenome ERZ1034713 (study PRJEB33766, sample SAMN09781717) | gut metagenome | biome: gut microbiome | host: Homo sapiens | place: Madagascar | study: EMG produced TPA metagenomics assembly of the PRJNA485056 data set... | reverse complement strand
GGTTGAAGGCAGACCTGATTATGAGACCAGAAAAAAACAGGAAAAAAGCAAGCTTGAAGAAGAGAAATATGATCATCTTTTAAACAGTGTTCAGGCACAGACTCTGATACAGGCTGTAGAAAAAAATTACAGTACAGAGATTAAAAATAAAACAGAGAACAATGATGAAAAAGAGAATATAACAATCAAAGAACCGGTTGATACCAGAAGATTCGGAACACATGATCTGGAAGTGTATGTAAAACAGCAGTGTGAAATCATGGAAGAAGCAGCCGGGTATATTGAAAGTGTCAAGTCTGAATATGAAGCAGTAACAGAGGATTTTAATGATATACAGCTGATAGATGAAGCACCAGAGGATATTAAGAATAAAATAGTATCTTGTGCAGAAATTATTGATAATATGATGGTTGACAGAAGAATACTGAAATCATCAGAACATAAATTGTCAAATGCAGCTTACAGGAGACTTGAAACATTTGAAGATGAAATACCATCCGGAATCAGATTTATACATGCCCAGGAAGAATATTATGATTCTGTAAAGCAGGATTTAAGAATACTTGAAGCAGAGAAAATGAACCTGCGTCTTGAATCCAGGATGCTTGTAAAAAGGCAGTTAAAGATAAGGACACTAGCCAAAACGGCATTTATAGCATTAGTCATAGTTTTTGTTATATTTATAATATCAATGATGATTGTAGAGAGTGATTCTGATACAGCATTGTTTATAATAGTATCTTTACTGGCAGCTATTCTTTCAGTTGGAATGGTTGCAATACTTAAACTTACTGAAAGAAATGTACTCATTACAGAGATAAAGCTTAATAAGACAATAGGTCTTCTTAATAAGATTAAAATAAAATATATCAATGTTTCTAATACGCTTGATTATGAATATTCGAAGTTTGGTGTAAAGAGTGCATATGAACTGGAGAAAAAGTTTAAATTATATAAAGAGATGAAAGAAGAGCAGAACCGGATGCTGGATATGACTTCATCTCTCAATAGCGCAGAAAGTGATCTGGAAAATATCTTAAAGAAATTAGGCGTATATGATACACACGTATGGTTTGGAAGGGTAAAGGCGCTTATTAATCCTAAGGAAATGGTTGAAGTAAGGCATGAACTTAACACAAGAAGATATAAGTTAAGACAGCAGATTGAATATAATGAAAAGCGTATAGAAGAGGCAAAGAGTAATATTAAAAATGCTACATTGTCTAATCCGGAACACAGTGATGGAGCTATGCGCGTAATAGAAATGTACGAGAAGAGACATTCACGGGTTGCAAAATAAAATCGATATGTTACAATAAACAGTGGCTTTTTACGCAGATGATTGATAAAAAGCGAAAGAAGTATGGAGGCTATAAGGATGAAAGAAAGACTTGAAGCAATTAGAGAAAGAGCTTTAGCACAGATTAATGAAACTGATTCGCTTGATAAACTGAATGATATCAGAGTCGCTTTCCTTGGAAAGAAGGGTGAACTTACAGAAGTACTTAAAGGTATGAAGGAAGTTGCACCAGAAGACAGACCTAAGGTTGGTCAGATTGTTAATGAGACAAGACAGGCAATTGAAGAAGTATTAGATAAGGCTAAGACAGAATTAGCTGCCAAGAAGAGAGAACTTCAGTTAAAGAGTGAAGTAATAGATGTTACTCTTCCATCTAAGAGGGATGAGTTAGGACATAAGCATCCTAATACACTTGCATTAGAAGAAATCCAGAAGATATTCATCGGAATGGGTTATGAAGTAGTTGACGGACCAGAAGTTGAGTACGATTACTACAACTTTGAGGCACTTAATATACCAGCTAACCACCCGGCTAAGGATGAACAGGATACATTCTACATCAATGATAAGATAGTACTCCGTACACAGACTTCACCTGTTCAGGCAAGAGTTATGGAGAAGGGCAAGCTCCCTATCAGAATGATTTCTCCTGGACGAGTATACAGAGCTGATGAAGTAGATGCTACACATTCACCATGCTTCCATCAGGTAGAAGGTCTTGTAATTGATAAGGGGATTACATTTGCAGACCTTAAGGGAACTTTAGCAGAATTCGCTAAGGAGCTTTTCGGACCTGATACTAAAGTTAAATTCAGACCACATCATTTCCCATTCACTGAGCCTAGTGCCGAGATGGATGTAAGCTGTTTCAAATGTGGTGGTAAAGGATGCCGTTTCTGTAAGGGCGAGGGATGGATTGAAATCCTCGGCTGTGGAATGGTTCACCCACATGTATTCGAACTTTGCGGAATTGATAAGGAAGAATATACAGGATTTGCCTTTGGTGTAGGACTTGAGAGAGTTGCTCTTCTTAAGTACGAAATCGATGACATGAGACTTCTTTATGAAAACGATGTCAGATTTATAAAGCAGTTCTAAATCGATTCATATAGTGGTCTAATGACTGGAATAAGATAAAGTATATTTAAGGAGAATGACGATATGAATACATCATTAAATTGGATAAAAGCAATGGTTCCAGGTCTTGAGTGTACAGATCAGGAATTCAGAGATGCAATGACACTTTCAGGAACTAAGGTAGAGTGTTTCAATGCATTTGACAAGAACCTTGATAAAATCGTAGTTGGACAGATTCTCTCAGTTGAGAGACATCCTGATGCAGACAAGCTTGTTATATGCCAGGTTAATGTTGGCAGCGAGAATGTCCAGATTGTAACAGGTGCGCCTAACATTGAAGTTGGTTCAAGCGGACAGAAGGTTCCTGTAGTATTAGACGGAGGTAAAGTTGCCGGAGGACATGACGGCGGAGCACTTCCAGAAGACGGAATTAAGATTAAGAAGGGCAAGTTAAGAGGAGTAGAGTCATGCGGTATGATGTGCTCTATCGAGGAGCTTGGTTCTTCAAGAGAATTCTTCCCGGATGCACCAGAGGGAGGAATCTATATATTAGGAGATGATGCTGTTGTTGGTTCAAGTGCGGTAGAGTACTTAGGACTTAATGATACAGTATTTGAATATGAGATTACTAATAACCGTGTAGACTGCTACAGCGTTATCGGTATCGCAAGAGAGGCTGCAGCTACATTCAGAAAGCCTTTCAATCCACCAGTTGTTACTAAGACAGGTAACGATGAGGATGTTAACACAATGGTTTCAGTTGATATTGAAGCTAAAGAGCTTTGCTCAAGATATGTTGCAAGAGTTGTTAAGAATATAAGACTTGCTCCATCTCCAAAGTGGATGCAGCAGAGACTCATGACAGCAGGTATCAGACCAATCAACAACATCGTTGATATCACTAACTATGTTATGGAAGAATATGGTCAGCCAATGCATGCATATGACTATGATACTATTGCAGGTCACAATATTGTTGTAAGAACAGCAACTGATGGCGAGAAGTTCGTAACACTTGACGGACAGGAGAGAACTCTTGATGCACAGACACTTCTTATCTGTGATGGTGAGAAGCCAGTTGGTATCGCAGGTATCATGGGTGGCGAGAACTCAATGATTACTGATGATGTCCAGACAATGCTTTTCGAAGCAGCTACATTTGACGGAACTAACATCAGAAAGACAACTAAGAAGATTGGTTTAAGAACAGATGCTTCTGGTAAGTTCGAGAAGGGACTTGACCCAGAGAACGCTATGGAAGCTATCAACAGAGCATGCCAGCTTATCGAGGAGCTTGATGCAGGTGATGTTGTAGGTGGTGCAGTTGATGTATATCCTGACCCTGTAACTAAGAAGAGACTTCCATTTGAGCCAGCTAAATACAACGCTTTACTTGGTACTGATGTATCAGATGAAGATATGCTTTCTTACTTCGAAAGACTTGAAGTTGAATATGATAAAGACGCTAATGAGCTTATCATCCCAACATTCAGACAGGATCTTAACAGAGATGCTGATATAGCAGAGGAAGTTGCAAGATTCTTCGGATATGACAACATTCCTACAACTCTTCCTAAGGGAGAGACAACAATGGGTAAGATTTCATTTGAGCAGAGCATTGAAGATGCAGCTTCTGAGGTTGCCCAGTTTACAGGATTCTCACAGGCTATGACATACTCATTCGAGAGCCCTAAGGTATTCGATAAGTTAAAGCTTCCAGCTGATTCTGTATACAGAAAGACAGTAGTAATCTCTAACCCATTAGGAGAGGATTTCTCAGTTATGAGAACACTTCCAATCCACGGAATGCTTACATCATTGTCTACTAACTATAACAGAAGAAACAAGAATGTTAAGTTATATGAATTAGCTAAGGTTTACCTTGCAGCAGATGATGTAAATGAGCTTCCAGATGAAAGAGTTGAATTCACACTCGGAGCTTTTGGCAGCGTTGACTTCTACTCAATGAAGGGTGTTATTGAAGAATTCCTTGAGAAGATTGGAATGAAGAAGAAGCCAACATATGATGCCAAGGCTGGTATTCCATTCTTACATCCAGGCCGTCAGGCTGATGTATATTACGCTGATAAGAAGATTGGTTACATCGGAGAACTTCATCCAGATGTTGCCGATACTTACTCAATCGGTGAGAGAACATATATTGTTGTTATTGATATTCCAACAGTTACAGAAATGGCAAGCTTCGATAAGAAGTTTACAGGAATTGCAAAGTTCCCAGCTGTAACAAGAGATATCAGTATGGTAATGCCTAAGGAACTTCCAGTTGGTGAAGTTGAGAAGATTATTGAGAAGCGCGGTGGCAAGATATTAGAGAGCTACAACCTCTTCGATATCTACGAAGGAAGCCAGATTAAGGAAGGCTTCAAGTCAGTTGCTTACTCAATCGCATTCAGAGCTAAGGACAGAACACTTGAGGATAAGGATATCACACCAGTAATGGAGAAGATATTCAAGGACCTTGAGGCTGACGGAATCGAGCTTAGAAAGTAATATGACCTGTATAATCTACCAGTAGTAAAGCCGCGAATGTGGCTGAGAGACTGTGCGGTCTGCGAAAGGGGCGGCGTGTGGCGCCGCCCCTTTGCTTTGAAAGGAGTAGTACATGGATTTACATGATTTTTATTATGATCTGCCAGAGGAACTTATTGCGCAGGATCCTTTGTCTGACAGATCAAGTTCAAGACTTATGGTGCTTGATAAAGAAACAGGAGAAATTGAACATAAAATATTCAGAGATATTGTAGATTATCTTAAGCCGGGTGACTGCCTTGTTGTTAATGATACTAAGGTAATACCAGCAAGACTTATAGGAACTAAGGTTGATACAGGTGCTGCTATTGAAGTTCTTCTTCTTAAGAGACTTGAAGACAGACAGGATACATGGGAAGTTCTTGTCAAGCCGGGAAAGAAAGCTAAAGTTGGTGCAAAGATAAGCTTTGGTGAAGGCAAGCTTATAGGAGAGGTTATTGATATAGTAGAAGAGGGAAACAGACTTATCCAGTTCACATATGACGGAATATTTGAAGAGATTCTTGATGAACTTGGACAGATGCCGCTTCCACCATATATAACACACAAGCTTGAGGATAAGAACAGATATCAGACAGTATATGCAAAGCATGAGGGTTCTGCGGCGGCTCCTACTGCCGGTCTTCATTTTACAACAGAGCTACTTGAAAAAATCAAAGCTATGGGAGTTAATATTGCAAGAGTAACACTTCATGTGGGACTTGGAACATTCAGACCTGTCAAGGTAGAGAATATTCTTGACCATCATATGCATTCGGAGTTTTATGTTGTTACACAGGAAGCTGCAGACATGATTAATAATACAAGAAAGAATGGTGGAAGGGTAATTGCTGTGGGAACAACAAGTACGAGAACACTTGAATCTGTTGCGCTTGAAGATGGAACAATTCCAGCCAAGAGTGGATGGACAGAGATATTCATATATCCGGGATATAAGTTCAAGGCAATCGATTGTCTTATAACTAATTTCCATCTTCCGGAATCAACGCTTGTTATGCTTGTGTCGGCGCTTGCTGGAAGAGAACATGTACTTCATGCATATAAAGTTGCTGTGCAGGAGAAATACAGGTTCTTCAGTTTTGGAGATGCTATGTTTATTAAATAATAAAAAATATATTTGAACTTCATATAAGTTAATGTTATCATTAAATAGATTAAATGAAGGAGGACAGGCTGAGCGCCTGTTTATAACAGAGGGTAATCATGGGGATTGAAAAAAGAAGGTCAAGAAGAACAGATATTGATGTTACTATTTCATTAAGACAGCTTGATGATAAATATGTAACAGGATACTCAGGTGACACAGTTACTGTTAATGTTATTAATATTTCTAAAGATGGAATTGCATTCAAGTCAGATTATGAATTCAGGCTTAACACATATTATGATACTGATATTAGATTATCTAATGGTGAATCATTTGAAGCGGTTATTGAAGTAATCAGAATGGAGAATCTTGGAGAAATAGAGACAACATATGGATGCAGATTCGTTGGAATTAATTCTGAAGACCAGTTCAAGATAGAAGTTTATCAGATTGTGTACGAGAGTAATAACAACTAAATATTATGAGTAGTACAGATGATCGCGGCTGCATTCGTGCAGGTGAGGAAAGTCCGGGCTTCACAGGGCAGGATGCCGGATAACATCCGGTGGAGGCGACTCCAAGGCCAGTGCAACAGAAATATACCGCCATGGCGAAAGTTATGGTAAGGGTGGAAAGGCAGTGTAAGAGACTACCGCATTGCTGGTAACAGCAGTGGCACATGTAAACCCCATTCGAAGCAAGACCAAATAAAAGCGATATAAAGGCTGCCCGCCGAGCTTTAGGTAGGTCGCTTGAGCCTGCTGGCAACAGCAGGACTAGATAGATGATCATCACAGCTTATGCTGACATAACCCGGCTTATAGTACTGCTCATTTTGTTTATATAATTATAATCCGGCTGTGTGCCGGATTTTTTAAGTGAGGATATTAATGAAAAAGGTAAATAGTGTCCGCCGAATTGTTTTCACAATTCTTGCGGTTACATGGATGGTTGTTATTTTTTCTTTCTCGGCAAGGCCGGGGGATGAATCGGAAGAACAGAGTATTAAAGCTGGAATGATGGTTTGTCATGTATTTGTTCCGGGGTTTGATGATTTAAGTGAGCAGCAGCAGATTCATATGGCACAGGCTATTGACCATCCGGTAAGAAAGACAGCACATGCGACAGAGTATGCCATGCTTGCCGGACTGGTTCTGGGGGCTGTTACAGTCAGCATAATCAGATGGAAAAATGTATTGCTTTCAGTATGCATAGCCGTACTATATGCATCAACGGATGAGCTTCACCAGCTTTTTGTGCCGGGAAGAAGCGGACAGGTAAAGGATGTTTTAATTGATGGCTGTGGAGCTGTTATTGGAGCATTAATTATATGGGGGATTTCATATCTGATTCATAAAAAGAAAAAATGATTATCAGTTGCAAATCTTTTCATAAGGACTATAATGGTTAAGAATTATTAGTAATTATGATGGGATGGAAGAAAAATGGAAAATGCCAACACTATGGATAATGCAAAGATGACTAATGGACCGATAACAAGGATTTTATTATCATTTGCAGGTCCGGTGCTTTTAGGTCAGTTACTGCAGCAGCTTTATAATATTGCTGATGCAGCTATTGTCGGACAGTTCTTAAGCTCTAAGGCACTTGCAGCGGTTGGTGCAACTTCTTCTCTTACATATATAGTATGTTATTTCTGTATAGGTTCATGTATAGGAATAAGTGTTCCTGTGTCACAGGCATTTGGTGCAGGAAAGAATGATGATTTAAGAAAATATTTTGTTAATGGAGTCTACTTTGCGCTTGCAATCGCGGTTATTATGACAGCAGTTACAGCGTCTATGAGTGGACTCTTTTTAACATGGTTAAAAACCCCTGAAAGTATATTTAAAGACGCACAGGTGTATCTTGTTATTATATTTTTGGGGCTTCCACTGACAGTATTATATAATTTCTGCTTCGGACTTCTTATGGCCTTTGGTGACAGTAAAAAGTCAACAATGTTTATGGCAGTATCAACTGTTATTAATATATTTCTTGATTTGTTTCTGGTTGTTGTTGTGAAGTGGGGAGTTGCCGGAGCTGCAGTTGCTACTATATTTTCACAGGGAATTGCAGGTGTTCTTAGTGCTGTATACATATTTAAGAAGTACAAACTGTTATTTCCAGTTAATGCAGATGAGAGAAAATTTCATCCATATTACATGAAGAATATTATTAAAATGTGTATGCCAATGGGCTTACAGTATTCTATAACTGCAATTGGAGCTATTATTCTGCAGTATTATGTTAATGCACTAGGAGAGGAAGCTATTGCCGGATTTACATCAGGATATAAGATTAAGAACCTGATTTTGTGTCCGTTAAATGCGTTGGGAACAGCACTTTCTTCTTTTGTGGGACAGAACTTCGGAGCTAAGAGATTTGACCGCATAAGTGAAGGATTTAAGAGAACTTTAGAGATAGGTCTTATCTATTCTGTAATTACTATGGTTGTATGCTTTTTTACAGGTAAATATATGGCGCTTATATTCGTAGATGCAGCTGATATGGTTGTTGTCGGCTACACTGTGAAGTTTATAAAATATATAAGTGTGTTTAATGCGGAACTTGCACTTTTGTTTACGGCAAGATATTCTGTCCAGGGTATGGGATATGGCAAATATTCTATCCTCTCAGGACTTGCAGAGATGGCGGGAAGGGCGGCTGTTGCTGTGCTTCTGATACCACATTATGGCTTTGATGCAGTATGCTGGAATGAGGGACTTACATTCCTTGCAGGAATTGCAGTAATTCTGCCAATTTATATTAAACTCTTTTGCCATTTGCGTAAAAGTATGATATAATTTTTACAATTTTGGGATGAAAGAAGGATGGTCTATGTCTAAGATTATATTAACAGGTGACAGACCAACAGGAAGACTTCATTTGGGTCATTATGTTGGTTCTTTAAAGCGAAGAGTTGAATTACAGAATTCAGGAGAATTCGATAAGATTTTTATTATGATTGCGGATGCACAGGCATTAACAGATAATGCTGATAATCCAGAGAAAGTAAGACAGAACATTATTGAGGTAGCACTCGATTATCTTTCAGTTGGTATTGATCCGGCTAAGTCTAATATATTTATCCAGTCACAGATTTCACAGCTTACAGAGCTTACATTTTATTATATGAACCTCGTTACAGTTTCAAGACTTCAGAGAAACCCTACAGTTAAATCTGAGATTCAGATGCGTAATTTTGAGGCAAGTATTCCGGTAGGATTTTTCTGCTACCCAATAAGCCAGGCTGCGGATATTACTGCATTTAAGGCTACTACAGTTCCTGTAGGAGAAGATCAGGAACCTATGATTGAGCAGTGCCGTGAGATTGTAAGAAAGTTTAACTCTGTATACGGAGAGGCTCTTGTCGAACCGGAGATTCTTCTTCCAGATAATAAGGCTTGCTTAAGACTTCCTGGTACTGATGGTAAGGCTAAGATGAGCAAGTCATTAGGAAACTGTATCTACTTATCTGACACTCCAGAGGAAGTTAAGAAAAAGGTTATGAGTATGTACACAGACCCTAACCATATTCAGGTATCTGATCCTGGACAGGTTGAGGGTAACACAGTATTTACTTACCTTGATGCTTTCAGCAGTGATGAGGATTTTGCTGAATTCCTTCCTGATTATAAGAATCTTGACGAATTAAAGGAACATTACAGAAGAGGTGGTCTTGGAGATGTTAAGGTTAAGAAGTTCCTTCTTAATGTTATCAACAAGGAACTTGAACCAATCAGAGCAAGAAGACATGAATATGAAAAGGATATTCCAGAAGTATATAATATCCTTAAGAGAGGTACAGAAGCGGCTTATGCTGTTGCACAGGACACACTTGATGATGTCAAGGCTGCTATGAAGATTGATTATTTTAATGATGCAGAACTTATTAAGGTTCAGTCAGAGAAATACAGCAGAACAGAGTAATTATTTTAATTAAATATACACACGGAGGCTTTTCTATTATGAGACATTTACTTAGTCCGCTTGATTTAAGCGTTGATGAACTGGCAAGATTATTAGACCTTGCAAGAGACATTTCAAAGGATCCATCAAAGTACGGCCATGTATGTGATGGAAAGAAGATAGCCACATTGTTCTATGAGCCAAGTACTAGAACTAGATTAAGCTTTGAGGCTGCCATGATTAATCTTGGCGGTCAGGTATTAGGCTTTTCTGAGGCTTCTTCAAGCTCAGCGTCAAAGGGTGAAAGCGTTGCAGATACTATAAGAGTTATCTCTTGTTATGCAGATATATGTGCAATGAGACATCCAAAGGAAGGTGCTCCAATGGTAGCTTCTGAATATTCGCGTATACCTATTATTAATGCAGGTGATGGCGGACATCAGCATCCTACACAGACACTTACAGATCTTATGACAATAAGAGAACTCCGTGGTTCACTTGATAACTTTACTATCGGTTTATGTGGTGACCTTAAATTCGGAAGAACAGTTCACTCACTTATAAGTTCATTAGTAAGATACAAGAATGTAAAGTTTGTTCTTATATCTCCTAAGGAATTAAGAATTCCTGATTATATAAGAGATGATGTGCTTAAGGCTAATAACTGCGATTTCGTTGAAGTTGAGAATCTTGAGCAGGCTATGCCGGAACTTGATATTCTCTATATGACAAGAGTCCAGAGAGAAAGATTCTTCAGTGAAGATGAGTATTTAAGAATGAAAGATTTCTATATACTTGATGAAGAAAAGATGGCACTTGGAAAGCCTGATATGTATGTACTTCATCCACTTCCAAGAGTTAATGAGATATCAGTTGAAGTAGATAATGATGAAAGAGCTGCTTATTTCAAGCAGGTTCAGTTTGGCGTATATGTAAGAATGGCACTTATACTTACTTTACTTGGTCTGGACACAGCAGTTAATCCATCATTAGCTCGTGTACTTGATTCATTGGATGCATAAGGAGGAGAATAATATGTTAAATGTAGGCGAACTTAATGAAGGATTTGTTCTTGATCACATTGAGGCTGGAAAAGCAATGATGATTTACAATTACTTAGGCCTTGACAAGCTTGACTGTCAGGTTGCTATCATCAAGAATGCAAGAAGTAATAAGATGGGCAAGAAGGATATTATTAAGATTGAGGGTGGACTTGATCTTGTTGATCTCGATGTTTTAGGATTCGTTGACCATAACATTACAGTTAATATTATTAAGAATGGTGAGATAGTAGAGAAGAAGACATTATCGCTTCCAAAGCAGGTTACTAATATTATCAAATGTAAGAATCCTAGATGTATCACATCTATAGAGCAGGGATTAAAGCAGGTATTTGTGCTTGCTGATGAAGAACAGCAGGTATACAGATGCAAGTATTGTGAAGAAAAATATTCATAAAAAATAAGGGCTGTCGTTTAGTAACGGCAGCCCTTTTTAATATATGCACCGTGTCGGGCACATTTAGATTTAATTTAATTCTTTAATTATCATATTGTTAGGTCTTGAAATCTTAAGCTCAGGGCCATTCATTATTATAAGACCTTTGTCATATTTTACAGTAAATATTGTGATAGAGTTACCTTCGTTGTTCATTGACATTACATGCTTATCATCAGGGAAAAGCCTTATGTACTTAGGATAATCACCGCTTACGGGAAGAGAATTAAGGCTTGAAAGCTTTCCTGTCTTAGTATCAACCTTGTATATTGTAACTGTGTTATCACCGGCATTAGAGCAGAGCAGATGTTTTCCTGTGCTGTCAAATGCTATATTAGCTGCTGCACTGTTAGACTTGTGGTCTCTTCTTACTGTGAATATATTCTGTACTAAATCAAAACGGTCTTTGTCTGAATTCTTATCATAAGAATATACATTAATATAATTCTTCATTTCACAGACAACATAAGCAAACTTGCCATCCTGACTGAATTCTATCTGTCTTGGTGCAGATTCCTGCTGCGAACGGATTATATCGTATAACTTTAATTTACCGGTTACATGATTGAATTCATAAAGTTTAATCTGGTCAATTCCAGGGTCACATACACATAAAAGCTCTTCGTCAGGTGTGAATGTACTCCAGCTTATATGAGGACGGAAGTTTCTTTCTGCAACACTTCCTATTCCTTTATGAAATACTTCATCAGCTATAAATCCCACTGAACCATCAGCATTGATGTGCAAAACAGTAATCTTGCCGTCATGATATCCGGAAACAACAAGGAATCTGTTATCACTTGTTACGCATATATGACAGCCACGCATTCCGTTAATGGATGCGACATTCATAAGCTCAAGGCTGCCATCCTCTAATATTGCATAGGCTGAAACACCCTGATCGCATATTGCATATAAGAAATTCTTATCAGATGAAAATGCAATGAAAGAAGGATTATCGATTGCAACCTCTTCGCGCTCTGTTATTCTTCCTTTAGCCACATCACAGTCATATATATGGATACCTTTACTGTTTTCGTGTGTATAGCTGCCAACATAAGCTACATATTTCTTATCCATGATTATCCGCCTCCGTAAAACATATATATTATTATTTTATAGCATGAGAGAGGGTTTTTCAATACTGGTCAGATACATTTTTGCTTAACCTTGTCAGGGCAGATACTTACAAGTATAATATCAGGTCCGATTGTGCGGATACATTTGAAAGGAATAACATATTCGTAATCTCTTCCAAGCAGTCCGCACAATCTTGCAGGGCCTGGGACGATAAGCGCGAGTATGCAGCCTGATGCCGGATCGAAATCAATGTCAACGACAAATCCTAATATGCAGCAGTCTGTATCATTTATTACGGTTTTTCCTTTAAGTTCACATAGACGCATTACAACACCCGGTTATGTGCTTATATTATTATATTACACATTTTAACAAAGGTGTCTTTTCATGTCTCTTAAGGCACATTTTTCAAGGCGGCTTACCTGTGCCTGCGATATTCCTAAGTCTTTCGCAACCTCAGTCTGAGTGCGGCAGTCAAAAAACCTTAATGTTATTATCTGGCGTTCTCTTGGAGAAAGGCGGTTAATTGCTTCTTTAAGGGCAAGATTTCTTACCCATCTATCCTCAGTGTTTTTCTTGTCCTTGACCTGATCAATTACATACAGTGTGTCACCTCCGTCATTAAATACCGGCTCGTAAAGTGAGATGGAAGGGGTTACAGCTTCAAGGGCAATTACGATATCTGCTTTGGATATGCCAATTTCTTCTGCAATTTCAGTTATTGAAGGCTCTTTTAGATTTTTCTTCATAAGTGCTTCGCGGGTTGTTATAGCTTTGTAAGCGGTATCCTTTAATGAACGGCTTACTCTTATTGTACTGTTATCGCGCAGGAAGCGCTTAATTTCTCCTATTATCATTGGAACAGCATATGTTGAAAACTGTACATTTAACGATATATCAAAATTGTCAATGGCTTTAATCATGCCTATACAGCCTATCTGGAACAGGTCATCAAGATTTTCACCGCTCTGGCTGAAGCGTTGGACAATACTTAACACCAGTCTTAAGTTTCCTTTTATAAATGTTTCTCTTGCATCTGTATCTCCGGATTTTATCTTTACAAGCAGCTCCTTTGACTGAGCCGGTTTAAGAAGAGGAAGGTCACTTGTATTGACTCCGCATATTTCAACTTTGTATCCAGCCATAATCCCTCCTTGAACAATACATTTGTTTTTCGATTTATCAACATTAAAAGGATTGACATTTTGGCTGGGCTTATTCATAATTAATTTATATATTTAATTCGGAGGTAGATAGCGTGAAGTGTCCATTTTGTGGTAAAGATAACACTAAGGTAATTGATTCAAGACCAACTGATGACAGTTCTATAAGAAGGCGTCGTCAGTGCGATGAATGTGGTAAGAGATTCACTACATATGAAAAGATTGAATCCATGCCTCTTATTGTTATCAAGAAGGATAATAACAGGGAACCTTATGACAGAGAGAAGATAACAGCAGGTATTGTAAGATCATGCCATAAAAGACCTGTATCTATCTCACAGATTAATAATATGGTTGATGAGATTGAGACTCAGATATTTAATATTGGCGAGAAAGAAATTTCAACTAAAACTATCGGTGAGATTGTAATGAGCAAGCTTAAGGCAGTTGATGAGGTTGCTTATGTAAGATTTGCTTCTGTTTACAGGGAATTTAAGGATGTTGATTCATTTATGGAAGAGATTAAGAAAATCCTTAAATAATATATATCAGTAATTTGGAAAGGCAGCATAAGGTTATGTTTAAGAGGTTTTATCCTGATATATATATTGATTCAGCTTATGATATAGATTATGAAGGGCTGTATAATAAGGGCTACAGAGGTATTATATTTGACATTGATAATACTCTTGTGGAGCATGGCGCGCCGGTTACGAAACGGTGCAGTGATTTATTTGACAGATTAAGAGCCAAGGGCTTTGATACATGTATTATATCTAATAATAAAGAACCGCGTGTGAAGCCGCTTGCTGATGCATGCGGTTCAAGATATGTAAGCAAGGCAGGTAAACCATCACCTGTTAATTATATTAAGGCGATGGAGATTATGGGAACAGATAAAGATAATACATTTTTTGTCGGCGACCAGCTTTTTACAGATGTATGGGGTGCTAAAAGGGCAGGCATTATGTCTGTTCTTGTAAAGCCTATTGATAAACACGAAGAAATTCAGATAATTCTTAAGAGAAGACTGGAATGGATTGTATTATTTTTCTATAAGAGAAGAAAGCATTAATTGCTTAAAGGAGCTTGGATTATGGACATCAAAGGAACAACCAGAGTATGCGGACTTATTGGTAATCCGGTAGGACATTCTGTGTCACCGGCAATTCATAATAATCTTGCAGAACTTACTGGAAAAGATATGGTTTATACTACATTTAAAGTGGAAAAAGGAGATGTGGCTGCTGCTGTAAAGGGTGCTTACAGCCTTAATATACTGGGACTTAATGTTACAGTTCCACATAAGTCGGAGGTTATTGATACTCTTGTTGATATAGATCCGCTTGCAAAGGCTATAGGAGCTGTTAATACTCTTGTCAGGGTTGACGGAGGATTCAAGGGATTTAATACTGATATATCAGGACTTGCAAGGGAACTTGAGGATGAAGGCATTGAGCTTGAAAACTCTAAGGTTATTATTCTTGGAGCAGGAGGAGCAGCAAGGGCTATTACTTTCCTCTGTTCAAGCAAGGGGGCGCAGACAATTTATCTGTTAAACAGAACTGTTGATAAGGCACAGGCAATAGCGCAGGCTGTTAATACACATTTTAACAATGACAAAGTTATTCCTATGAATATTGCTGATTATGCGGATATTCCGGGAGAAGATTATATCGTTATCCAGACAACAAGTGTTGGACTTCATCCGAATGACGATGCTGTTGTTATTGATGATGAAGCATTTTACAGGAAGGCAGCAGTTGGTGTTGATATCATATATAATCCGGCAGAAACTAAGTTTATGAAGCTTATTAAGGCACAGGGCAAAAAGGCTTATAATGGACTTAAAATGCTTCTTTATCAGGGTGTTAGTGCATATGAACTCTGGAACGACTGTAAGATTACCAGAGAAGAGGCGGATGAAGTATATAAGCGTCTTGAAAAGGAGCTTGGAATTAATGAATAAGGAACATAATAACATTATTCTTATCGGATTCATGGGAAGTGGCAAGACTACATTTGGCAGATGGATTGCAAAGACTCATTCTATGAAGTTCCTTGATACTGATGAGTATATAGAGAATAAATACAATAAGCTTATTAAGGATATATTCAGAGAATCAGGAGAAGAAGTGTTCAGGGACATGGAGACGCATGCTGTCAGGGAACTGGCGGACTCATGTGATAACTGTGTTATATCTGTCGGAGGAGGACTTCCTGTAAGAGATATTAACCGTAAGCTTCTTAAAGAACTTGGAATAGTTGTATATCTTGAGGCTGAGGTAGACGAGCTTGTAAAAAGACTGTCCAAGGATACAAGCAGACCGCTTCTTGCAGGAGGCAATTTAAGAGAGAAGATTGAAAACCTTATGGCTGCAAGAGAAGCTCTTTATAAGGATGCTGCTGATGTTATTGTTAAGACTGATGGAAGAAGATTTGAAGATATGTATGCTGATGTTGCGACAGCGATTAATATGGGAATAATGGAGGATTGATATGAAGTTACTTGTAATGAATGGACCTAACATTAATTTTCTTGGAATAAGAGAGAAAGGTATCTATGGCGAACAGAATTATGAAACTCTTGTTTCAATGATAGAGAAGAAGGCAGAAGAGCTTGGAGTTGATGTGGAAGTATTCCAGAGCAATCATGAAGGTGCTATAATTGATAAGATTCAGGAGGCATACTACAATGATGTTGATGGAATTGTTATCAATCCGGGAGCATTCACACATTACAGCTATGCGGTAAGAGATGCACTTGCATCTGTTGCAGCTATTCCTAAGATTGAAGTTCATATATCCAACGTACATACAAGGGAGGAATTCAGACACACATCGGTGACCGTTCCTGTATGTAACGGACAGGTTGTAGGATTAGGGCTTAAAGGATATTTATATGCAATGGAAGCAGTTGTTGACCTTGCGATGAAAAAGTAGTTGCCAAATGTTTATATTTATTATACAATATTAGAAGTCATTTGATTATTTAGGAGGTATACCAAAGAATGGTAGATGCAGGTAGTTTTAAGAACGGTATTACAATTCAGTATGAGAACGGAATTTGGCAGGTAATCGAATTCCAGCATGTTAAGCCTGGTAAGGGATCACCTTTCGTTAGAGCTAAGTTAAAGAATATTATTTCTGGTGGTGTTATAGAGAATTCTTTCAGACCAACTGAGAAGTTTGATCTTGCACACATCGACAGATCTGAATATCAGTATTTATATGCTGATGGAGATCTTTACAACTTCATGAACACAGAAACATATGACCAGATTGCATTAAGCGCTGATCAGGTTGGTGATTCACTTAAGTTCGTAAAAGAGAACGAGATGGTTAAGCTCTGTTCACATGAAGGCAATGTATTTGCTATCGAGCCACCTATTTCAGTTGAGCTTGAAGTAACAGAGACAGAGCCAGGTATCAAGGGTAACACAGCAACAGGTGCTACTAAGCCAGCTATCGTTGAGACAGGAGCTAAGATTATGGTTCCATTATTCGTTAACCAGGGCGATAAGATTAAGATTGATACTCGTACAGGTGAGTACACATCAAGAGCATAATCAATATGTATTATTAAAGGGCTGTCATGCTATGCATGGCAGCCCTTTTTGCGCGAGTAGCGATGAGAATAGCTGCAGAATTTATAATCATGCTTGCATGAATTATAAATTGAGCGGATATTCGAGGAGCACCGCGACAATGCCAGACTTTAGTCTGGCATATGCGCTACTCGCGCGAGTAGCGATGAGAATAGTTCTAGACTTATCCTCTTGCCTGGAATGTTGTACAGACAGTATCATCTTCGGTAACAGCCTTAATACCTGATATATCTACATGGTCTGCGTCACATTTTTTATTAGTATTATATATGCAGTTAGTTGCTTCGCAAGAGATTGATAATGAATCTTTAGGAAGGTGGCACATATTAGTTGCACCAGGATTCTGATGTTCATAATCACCGCAGCATGTTTCGCCACACCGGCAGGCAGAACTTCCTTCTACACAGATTGAATTAAGACAGCACTGGTTGTCACAGTTATGCATGCAAGATGCAGCATTACAGTTAAGATTACCCATAATATTTCTCCTTTCAAAAAACAAATATGACCGCTATTGTTTTTGAAACATAGCGGCCATATTATTGTACCCTTAATATTATTCTTTATTCAGAGGGCTATTTAATGAAAGAAAATGTAAAACGCTTCGTTCTGACATTGAAATATCTGAAAGAAACCTTAGCAATAATCTTATCCTTTGATACAAATGTGTTGGTCCAGTATCTGGAATCTTTAGAATTGTTTCTGTTATCTCCAAGCATAAAATATGAATCAGCAGGTACAACATAGGTTAACTCTTCACCATCATTGTTCATTGGCTCCCGAAGATAATTCTCTTCAAGTTGTTCACCATTGACATATACATGTCCGTTGGAAATCTGAATGACATCACCAGGAATACCGATAACTCTTTTTACAAAATTCTGTGATTCATCATCAGGATATTTGAAGATTACAATATCACCACGTTCTGGTTCATGAAACAGATAAGCAAGTCTGAAACCTATTAGTCTGTCTCCGGTAAGAATGGTGTTTTCCATTGAACCAGATGGAACCTGAGCGTTTACAATTATAAATCTGGTAAAAAGAAATGCTACAATAACAGCAACGGCAAGGATTTTGATATAACTTAATATTTCCTGTCCAATAGTTTCCTGTTTTTCTTTATGATGATGTGGAGCAACAGGCTCATCGCTGTAACGTGGAATATCATAAACGTTATCATCATCATCTTCTTCATCAAAAGAAAAATCATCATCTAAAAATTCGATACCATCATCGTATTTTGCTTTAGTATCATCGTCATAATTGTCATAGTTAAAATTAGTCATGTTATATATTTCCTTATTGTTATATAAGACAATGATAGTTTAAATGGCATTATTTTGCAAGTAATTCCATGATTTTATTGCTTCTTGCAATAAATCCAGTCATCTGTTCAGGAGAGAGTGGTGCATGACTAAGCATAGCAAGGTCATAGAGCTGTTCGCATATAATCTTAGTATTTTCGCCGTCTGTATGTTCTGCAACATATTTAACAAGGTCATTGTTAGCATTAAGTACAAGAGTCTGACCTTCGGCACCAAACATATTAGGATCCATGCCTGCCATGCCGTACATCTTCATCATATCCTGCATTCTTCTGCTTTCTTCAGAAAGAGTAATCATAGAAGAGATAGATGCATCCTTTAATTTCTCAACATTTACAGTTAAATTCTCTTTGCCAAGAGCGTCTTTAAATGTCTTAGAAAGCTTTTCAGTCATGTCCTTCAACTCGTCTTTAGAAGTCTCTTCCTTAAAGCTGTCTGAAAGATCCGCATCGATACGCTTGAACTTGAGATTCTCGTTCTTAGATTCCATGTTAGTGATGAATGGCTGGTCAATGTTATGAGTAAGAATTACGGCATCAATACCTTCTTTCTTAAACATATTGATGTACTGGCTCTGTTCAACTTCATCTGTTACATAGAATACAGGGTTCTCGTGTTTTTCTTTATTCTCTTCGAGACATTCCTTAAGTGTTAAATATTTGCCGTCAAGATTCTTGAATATGATGTAATCATTCATCTTCTCAGCAAATTTTTCATCCTTTAAGCAGCCGAATTTAATAAATGGATTGATATCATCCCAGTATTTCTCGTAATTTTCTTTGTCTGTCTTACACATGCCGGAAAGCTTGTCGGCAACCTTTTTAGTGATGTAATCAGATATCTTCTTAACGAATCCGTCGTTCTGAAGTGCTGAACGTGATACATTAAGTGGAAGGTCCGGACAGTCAATAACACCTTTAAGAAGAAGTAAAAACTCTGGAATAACTTCTTTGATATTATCTGCAACGAATACCTGATTATTATAAAGCTTTATAGTACCTTCGATAGATTCATATTCTGTGTTAATCTTAGGGAAATAGAGAATACCCTTGAGATTAAATGGATAATCCATGTTAAGATGAATCCAGAATAATGGCTCTTTATAATCGTGGAATACCTTGCGGTAGAATTCCTTGTAATCTTCGTCTGAACATTCATTAGGATGCTTTGTCCAGAGTGGATTGATATCATTGATTGCAACTGGTCGTTTAACAATCTTAGCCATCTTCTTGGCTGGAACTTTCTCAACAGTTTCCTTAGTTCCGTCTTCTTTCTCAACTTCTTCAGTTACAGCGTCCTTTATAAATGTGTCAAGAACTGTATCTTTTTCTGTAACTTCTTCCTCAGGAATTTCCTCAGTCTGTTCACCGGCATCTTCGTTAGTTACAAAGATTGGAATCGGCATGAAAGAGCAGTACTTATCAAGAACTTCTTTAGCCTTATATTCGTTGGCAAATTCATAGCTGTCCTCATTGAGGTAAAGAGTAATCTCAGTACCAGGAGTTGCTTTGGTTCCCTCACTTATATCATATTCAGTTCCTCCGTCACATGACCAGTGAACTGATTCTGCTCCGTCCTTAAATGAAAGGGTATCAATAGTAACCTGGTCAGCAACCATAAATGCTGAGTAGAAACCTAAACCAAAATGTCCGATAATCTGGTCGTCATTAGCCTTATCCTTATACTTTTCAAGGAATGCTTCAGCACCAGAGAAAGCAATCTGGTTGATATATTCATCAACCTCATCCTTAGTCATACCGATACCATTATCAATTATTTTAATAGTCTTATCTTTTGCAGAAAGCTTAATTTCAACCTTATATTCAATATCATCAGGGGCTTCATACTCCCCAATCATAGAAAGCTTCTTGAGCTTAGTGATAGCATCGCATGCATTAGAAACTAACTCTCTATAGAAGATATCATGGTCAGAATACATCCATTTCTTGATGATAGGGAAAATATTCTGGCTGTTAATAGATAAATTACCATGTTCTTTTGACATAATATTTCACTCTCCAATCTGTATAGTATTAAACTAAATGTTAATTTAATACACGAGAAAACATAAGTCAAGCAAAAATTAGCACTCCTTAAACAAGAGTGCTAACAAAAAACCGCCTGTGCGTGTAAACAGGCGGTTTTGCGGCATTTATTAAATAATTCTAAATTATTCTTCATAGGAAATATCAGCATCAGATAAGAAGCTGAGAATATATTTTTCAAATGCTTCGTCAAGGGAGCGGTCAAGTGTAAATGTGCTAAGAGATGAAGCAGTGGTCATTGTTACACTGCCGTCCTGATACCGCACATTAAGAAACAGTCCATTTACACAATCCGGATCGAAATTCAGGTCATGCTCAAGTATAAGCTTTGCAACAACTGTTTCCGGCAGAACAAATGTGATTTTCAGCAGCTCAGGTACTTTCTTCCCCTTAATAATACTGAACGCGAATGGCTTGATGGATTTCCATGAAGAATATTTTGAGGAAGGCATTGTATCTAATTCGTCCTCACTGTAAAACTGTGTGTTAAGCTTGCCATCAATGGTAAAACTGCATCCTGTGCATATATATGCTTCTGATAGACACATATTATCAAATGTGTCACTAATAAGAAGCTTATTCATAAACTGTTTTAAATCTTTAATCGTAAGAGAGAGCATAAATCCTCCTTGTAATCCTCCTTGTTTTGCGAAGCAAAATCCGAATCCAATGATGAGGAGAGGATTTGGCCTCCTTGTTTTGCGAAGCAAAATGCGACTGCCCACACAGGAGCAGAGGATTTTGCCTGTAGTGTCTCAATTATAATATAAAATCAGTCTTTTAGAAACAGCTTTTGAATTATATTTATAAAAGCAAAAAGAAGCGTTGATATGATGCACAGAATAACGATTCCGAGTACCACATAACTCATCTTGAATACCTGACTTCCATATATTATAAGATAACCAAGACCTTTCTTAGCAGCCAGGAATTCGCCGATAATTACACCTACAAGGCACAAGCCTATATTTACCTTCATGTTGCTGATAATAATTTTTTTAGAACCGGGAATAATAAGTTTGCATAAGATATGCCATTTATTACCACCAAGAGTTCGTATAAGAGTGATTTTTTCTTTGTCGATTCCCAAGAAGCCGGTGTAAAGATTAATAATCATACCAAATATGGCAACAGATACGGCAGTTATAATTATTGCTTTGGTATTAGTGCCGAGCCATACAATAAGCATTGGTGCAAGTGCTGATTTTGGCAGACTGTTGAGCACGACCATGAAAGGTTCAAGGCAGTCAGAAAGACCTTTAAAGCACCACAGAAGAATTGCAAATATTATGCCGACTATGGTAATTATTGCAAATGCGACAAGTGTTTCATACAGTGTTACCCATATATGCATGAATATTACTCCGTCTCTGGCAAGGTCCATAAATGTCTGGTATAACCGTACAGGCGAACTGAATATAAATGCATTGATAATACCTTTGTCGGCGGTAAACTCCCATATGCCGATGAAGCCTAAAAATAGTATAAGACGGGAAAGTGTCACAGATATTGAATATATCCGCTGTTTAATTACAAATCTGCGTTGTAAAGGACTGATATTCATTTTAACACCTCCCTTATTTCATCAAAATATTTCTGGGTTGAAAGAGTATCTCTTGATTCAATATCAACTGTTTTTAAAAGTCTGGCTGGTCTGTTCGTGAGAATAAGAACACGGTCAGTCATAGCTATGGCTTCAGAGATATCATGTGTTACAAGAATTACCGTTTTTTTCTCGCTTCTTAAGATGTTGCATATATCTTCTCTTACCTCAAGTCTTGTCTGATAATCAAGAGCAGAAAAAGGTTCATCTAAAAGTAAAATATCCGGTTTCAGAGCAAGTGTGCGGATAAGTGCAGCACGCTGTCTCATGCCTCCGGATAACTGTGATGGTCTTGCTGATTTGAATTCTGCAAGGTCATATTGTTTTAAGAGGTGATTAACATATGCGATATTTTCTGGTGTTTTCTTATTATTTATTTCAAGACCTAACATAACATTTTTATAAATGCTGCGCCATTCAAAGAGATTATCCTTTTGCAGCATATATCCCATCCGGGAGTCTTTATTACCTTCTGGCGGGTTTATATATATAGTCCCGGCTTCTGGTTTTATAAGATCACACAGAAGCGACAGAAGAGTTGATTTTCCACAGCCGGACGGCCCTACAATGGATGTGAAGCTGCCGGGTTCTATCTCAAAAGAGAGGTCGTTGATTACCGGAGTTTCGCCATTTTTATCGTGATAAGAATAATATATGTGGTCTAAAGACAGAATTGCTTCCAATAGAGTACTCCCATACTATGGTTAATATAATTTATGAAAAATATCAGAAAAAGTGATAATCAAGATTGAAGAAAACAGGTATTAAGAATATAATAAAAGCATTAAAGTCAAATGAGGGGAGCTTTATGAACTATTTAGAGGAAATTATTGCTAATATAAGCGGAGACAGAGTGTATATCCAGACGCATAATTTTCCAGATCCGGATGCTATTGCATGTGCGTATGGATTATCTGAGCTTTTGAAAGCAAAAGGGGTAGAAGCCGAGATATGTTATAAGGGAAGCATAGAACGGACTGTAACAGCCAAGATGGTGGGACTTCTTGGCATTGAGGTGAAAGAATATATGAATCCTGATGAATTTAATGAAGAGGATGAAATTATTCTTGTTGATGCACAGAAAGGTAATTCTAATATTATAGACATGAATGGTCAGGAAATTATATGCATAGACCATCATCCTATATATGATCCGGTGGATTACAGATTTTCTGATATAAGACCAGATGTGGGAGCGTGTGCATCTATTATTGCAACTTATTATTTTGATAACAACATTGATATGCCTGAAAATGTTGCAACAGCACTTCTTTATGGTATTAAAATGGATACAGCAGATATGAAAAGAGGTGTGACACAGTTAGATCTGGATATGTTTTATAAGCTGTATATGATGGCTGACAGGGATATTCTTTCAGATCTTGACAGCAGTGTACTGCATTATGATGATATTAAGGCATATAAGGATGCATTTAGCACAATAGATATAAGAGAAGATGTCTGTTTTGCATGTGCGGGATATGAATGCAAGGAAGCACTTATTGCTGCCATATGTGATTTTACTCTGACACTGGATGGAATTAATCTTTCGATAGTCTACTCGCCAAAGCAGGATGGAATAAAGATTTCCATAAGAAGCAGCGGAAAATATCTGTCAGGCGTAATTGCCATGAATGCGCTTAAAGGAATTGGAACTGGCGGAGGACATGATAATATGGCAGGCGGCTATGTGTCATACTGGAAACCAGATGGAGAGAAAATAAGTGAAGCTGAGATTTTAAGAATTGAGCAGGAGATTAAAACAAGATTCTTAAAAGAAGCAGGTATTGAATAATAAATATATTAACTGCCGGTACGGAATTCATACCGGCAGTTTTTGTTTTGTATACTATCTTATATTAATCTGTATTCTGTCAATGAAATGTCCGAAAATGCCAGCATAGCCATCCATTCCGTTATCAGTACTGTTGTCTTTTTGCGGGCTGTAGTAATTATTGTTTACGGGGCTTACCCTGTAGAAAGCATAGTGATATCCTGATGAGGTAATAATATCATCAGGCGTGTAATAATATATTTCAACGGCATCAACAGGTGTATCATTGCCGGCATATCCATTATAGTAATCGTTAATATTGGTGTTACGGCTGTCGATGAAACCCAGCCATCCGCTATTTACATGGACACGGTATTTTATGTGGCCAGTATCAGTGGTGATTGCAAGTCCGGTAATATTCTGACCACGGATTCCGGCATAATCTTCATTGTTTTTAACAACAGGAAGCCATCTTCCAGATGAAAGTTTTGTCTGATAGAAAACATTTATATTATTGGCAGTAATATCGTCAGAACGGATAGTTTCGCCAGTATTGTCGTCTTTTTTCACAGAATAGTCTGAGTAATATACATTGCCATCGTATTCTTCATCCTCAATTTCAACAGCACCAAACTGCCACATAGTACAGTCAAGGCTTGGAGAATCAATTCCCCAGTGTGCAAGCCAGATATTCATTTCAGGTAGGGCTTTTAATCTGTCAAGGTCAAGCACATTTGTAAAATAGTTGTAGTTGGCGTATACACCGGTTTTATAACCGCTTATCCGCATAGCGTTTACAAATATTTCGCAGAAGTCGGAAAGCAGGTCACCTTCAGAGTACACATCAATTCCGTTTCGGGCTTTATATCCGTCAGCATCTTCCATGTCAAACCAGACACCCAGCTCAGGATTTCTGCCTTTAAGAAGTCTTAAGGCATGGGCAGCTTCACTTGCAGCGTCGTAATAATCAAGAGCATAACTATACAGATATACACCGTAAGGTATGCCGAGCCGTTCACATTCATTCATATTCCGTATGGCAGTAGTATCATCCTGTGACTGGCTGTCACTGCCATATCCTATACGGATAATTGCACCTTCAATATAGTTTTTCATATTATCCCACTGTATAAATCCATTATAGCTGCTCACATCTATAACAACGGCATATATATCAGCCGGAAATAATATGAACAGGCATACAGATGCAATAATCGCAACATATATTCTGATGATTTTTTTCATTAACAAAGCTCCTTTCATATAATATTCTAATATAGAATATTCGAAAGACTGGCCTGGTGTTAGTGAAATAACGGCTTTACAAAAAATCGATTAATATATATAATGTATTACAGTTTCCGCTGTGATTGCGGTTATGATGCCACCTTGGCTCAGTCGGTAGAGCGTTTCACTCGTAATGAAAAGGTCGCCGGTTCGATTCCGGCAGGTGGCTTGAATTGAAAAGTCCGTAAAGTCAGATAAATACTGGCTTTACGGACTTTTTTTGTTTTATGAATAATATCTCACTCATCCGCTAATCCTAATACCGAAATTATTATCAGGAGGCGGACATGGGCAAATCTGAAGAAGAAAAAACAGATAACGATTATAAAGATGGTGCTGTCACGAAAAATGCTCTTCAGGTGATAACAATTATTGGAGAGATAGAAGGACACGATAATCTTCCTGCAACAAGCAAAGCAACAAAGTATGAACATATGCTTCCTAAGCTGGCAGAGATTGAGATGGATAAAGATATAAAAGGTGTACTTTTTATTATGAATACAGTTGGTGGGGATGTCAGTGCGGGACTGGCACTGGCTGAGATGATTGCCTCGATGAAAAAGCCGACAGTTTCATTAATCATAGGCGATTCACATAGTATAGGTGTGCCGCTTGCTGTGAGTACAGATTATTCATTTATAGTGCCTACAGCTACCATGATAATACATCCTGTGAGGATGAATGGAACACTTATCGGAGTTCAGCAGACATATGATTATTTTGAACGGATATCTGACAGGATAACATCTTTTATTGCGACTCACAGCAGCGTAAGTAAAGAAAGAGTAGAGGAAATGATGGTTGACACAACACAGCTTTCTAAAGACTTAGGAACAGTGCTGGTGGGTAGACAGGCTGTTGAAGAAGGTTTAATATGTGAAGTAGGAGGAATCAGCGATGCACTTGCAAAGCTGGATTCCATGATTAATGAGGATTAAGGGGTAAGTATGAAATGTAATATATGCCCAAGAGCCTGCAATGTCGACAGGAGTGTTAACAAAGGCTTTTGTGGAATGACTAATGATATATATGCGGCACGGGCCGCACTACATATGTGGGAAGAACCATGCATATCAGGAGAGCGTGGAAGCGGGGCAGTCTTTTTTTCGGGGTGTACTTTAAGGTGCATTTTCTGCCAGAATTCTGAGATTGCGGCAGCACAGGTTGGAAAGAAGATAACAGTGGAGAGGCTTTGTGACATTTTTCTTGAACTTCAGGACAAATGTGCCAACAATATCAATCTTGTAACTGCAACACATTTCGTGCCACAGGTTGCAGAAGCGCTTATTAAGGCAAAGAATAAAGGTCTTGTTATACCTGTTGTATACAATTCAAGTGCTTATGAGAATGTAAGCACGGTTAAGATGCTTGACGGACTTGTGGATGTGTATCTTCCAGACATGAAATATATTGACAGCAGATTATCATCTGAGTACTCGAATGCACCGGATTATGCTGATGTGGCCAAGGCTGCAATTCAGGAGATGGTCAGACAGACCGGAAAGCCGGAATTCTTTACAGATGATGATGAATTTGTAAAGAGCGGAAGAGTTGAAGCCGGGATTATGAAAAAAGGCGTAATTGTAAGACATCTTGTACTTCCGGGAACAACTAAGGATTCCAAGGCGGTTATAAAGTATCTTATTGATACATATGGAGATGATATATACATAAGCATAATGAGCCAGTACACGCCATTTGAGAGACTAAAAAAACATCCACTTCTGTCGCGTAAAGTGACAAGAAAAGAATATAATTCTGTGGTAGATTATGCGATAGACTGCGGGATTAATAATGGATTTATTCAGGAAGGTAATGTTGCAGAGGAAAGCTTCATACCTGAATTTGACTATGAGGGCATATGATTATATAATCGTAACAGAGATTATTACAAATGTATTGGCGGGATTAATATATGGAGAATAAGCATGGGCATATAGAGCAGAATAGAGCCAGGATATGGCAGATTGGCTTGTTTTCTCTTAATAATACATCTACAAATCTGTTTCTTGCGATGATGGGATATGTCTCATATTATGCTAATGGAATAGCAGGTCTTTCAGTTGTGCTTATTTCAGTTATTCTTACGGGAATGAGAATATTTGATGGGGTAACAGATCCGGTAATAGGGTATTTTATAGATAAGACTAATGGAAAATATGGTAAATTCAGGCCTTATATTGTTATAGGTTACTTACTTATGGCAATTAGCAGTCTTGTACTGTTCTTTACTACAAGCCTTGTTCCAGTTATTTTAAGACCATTGTATTTTATAATTGTATATTCAGTATATATAATAGGATACACATTTCAGACAGCAGTTGTAAAGTCTGGACAATCGGTAATTACTAATGACATGAAGCAGAGGCCAATGATAACATTTTTTGACTCAACATTTATAATGTTCGCGCATGGTCTGGTTGCTTTTTATGTTTCTGTGTATCTTATTGAGAAATACAAGACATTCCAGTCACAGGCACTTTTCTCAGAATTTGTTATTACTGTTGTAATCGTTGCCGGGATATGTTCAGCACTTGCGGTAGTAGGAATATGGAGTAAGGATAATGTTAAATATTTCAAGCTGGATGAAGACAAGAAACAGCAGATACATTTCAGGGATTATGTTACAATAATTAAGCATAACAAGCCAATCAGAATGCTTGTTATTGCAGCGGCATCTAACAAATTTGCACAGATGGTGTATGGCAATTCAACAGTTCTTGTAATGCTTTATGGAATTCTGATGCAGAATTATCCGCTTGCTGGTATAATTGGGATAATTGTAGGTATTCCTAATCTTGGAATAATATATTTTGGGATAGAGCATGCCAAAGTATATGGACAGAAGAAGACTCTTGTAAGATCAACATATCTGGCAATTATTTTCCAGACGATACTTATGTTTATGATGATATTTTCAGACCTTACAAATGTATCATTAAGACATATTAACTTTATTACGGTTGCATTCCTGCTTGTATTTACATTGCTTAATGGAGTAAAATCAATATCTAATAATATAGTTGTTCCTATGATTGCTGACTGTACTGATTACGAATATACACTGAGCGGACATTTTGTGCCGGGAATAATGGGAGCACTGTTTTCATTTATTGACAAATCATTTTCAGCACTTGGAACAGGATTTGTAGGAATAGCACTTGCTATAGCGGGGTATTCTAAAGTTTTTCCGCAGGTGGAGGACTCACTGACACCACAGCTTAAGTTTCTGACAATATTTTTCTATTGCATAATTCCAATAATAGGATGGATTGTCACAATATTTATAATGAGATTCTATAAGCTGGATAAGAATACTATGAGGGGCTTGTATAAGAAATAGAGTGGAGAGTGGAATATGCTTATTAATAAAGGTAATCCAATGCTGATGGGATGCAGCAGATATAAGGATGGATATAATTTTACATATGAGGCAGAATGTGACAGTGCAGCTTTGCTTATTTATGATGCTCATATGAAGCTTAAAGAACGAATAGAACTTGATTCATCAATGAAATGTGGAAATATATTTTCAGTTCATGTATCTGGTAAGAAGTTGGACAAATGTTTCTACTGCTATGAGATAGATGGCTTAATGTATCTTGACCCATATGCAAAGGCGATAACGGATTGCGGAAGATTCGGACAGATGGACGAGGAAGATGTGTATCTGGCTGCGATTGATGTGGCAGATTATGACTGGGAAGATGACAGACCTCTTAATCTGGATTACAGTGACTGCATTTTTTACAAAATGAACGTAAGAGGATTTACTAAAAGCAGAACCTCTAAGGTTAAAGATAAAGGAACATTTTCAGGAATAATTAATAAGATTCCATATCTTAAAGAACTTGGAGTTACTACTATTGAATTACAGCCGGCATATGAATTTGATGAAATAGGACGATTTCCACAGCTGACTGATACGATAATGTCAAAATACGGAGCTGGAACACATTACAGCGTGGATAAGAATACGCGAAAAATTAATTACTGGGGATATGTCGGAGGATTTTATTTCGCACCTAAGGCATCATACTCAGCAACAGCATCAAGACATCAGGGGATATACAGAGATTATACGGTAGAATTTAAGAATATGGTTAAAGAACTGCACAGAAATGGCATTGAAGTCGTTATGGAAATGTTTTTTACTGACGAAAGTACAGGCTTTATCCTGCAGTGTGTAAGATACTGGGTTACTGAATATCACATTGACGGAGTTCATGTGTACTGTGATGAGTCAGCGCTTAAGGCACTCTCACAGGATGCACTTTTAGCGGATACCAAGATTATAACTGTATACTGGAATGGCAAAACTGGAACGAAGAAGCATATGGCTAATTATAATAATGATTTCCAGAATATTGTGCGCCGCCTGTTAAAGGGTGACGAGAATATGCTTGGAGAATTTGCAGCTATATCAAGAAAGAATGAGGCAAACAGTGCAAGTATTAATTATATTGCCAACAACAATGGATTTACTCTTAATGACCTTGTAAGCTATGACAGAAAGCATAATGAGCTTAATGGCGAGAATAACAGGGATGGCGAGGATTTTAACTTTAGCTGGAACTGTGGCGAAGAAGGCGCTACAAGAAAGAGAAAGATTAAAGAATTAAGATTACGCCAGATTAAAAATGCACTGGCTTTTGTTTTCTTGTCGGCAGGCACTCCGCTTATACTTGCCGGAGACGAGTTTGGCAATTCACAGAACGGTAACAATAATCCGTATTGTGTTGACAGTGAACTTTCATGGGTTAACTGGAAGGAAACTAAAGAGGGAAAAGAAATTCTTGAATGGACAAAGGCTCTTATACAATTCAGACAGAATAATAAGATACTTCATATGCCACAGGCACTTACTCTAAGTGACAGGGTATCATGTGGCTACCCTGATATATCATATCATGGAACTAATGCGTGGTATGCACAGATGAATACATATGACAGACATTTAGGAATTATGTATTCATGCGTATATGGTGATGAAGAAGACCACAGTCTGATATATGCTGCATATAATATGCACTGGGAGAATCACAGCTTTGCACTTCCTAAGATTAATGGTACATGGAAGGTTGATATGAGTTCTAATGTATCAGGTGCTGTAATTGAAGATAATAACAGAAGTGTATGTGTTGAGCCACGGAGCGTTGCAATACTCACAGGAACATATGAAATTTCTGCTAAAAAGGAGAAGTAATGGATATAAAGAAGCTTGCAGATGTCAAAGACAGATTTGCAGATTACGAGAAGATATTTAATTCAGGTGATTATGACAAAGCGGCAGATATATTATCTGCAATACTTGAAAGAATAGAAGAGTGTACGGACGAGCGTAAAGCTGGAACTATGGATGATACATTTGTGAAAAAATCGGACATGGATAAAAGACCTATATATATAAGCCTTAATCATGTTATGGAATATTATGTGTACGCATGTTATTTCGAACCAGAAACGGATGTGCTGTGTACAGAGCTGCCGGTTGGAGAGTACTATAGGACTTATGGCAGTCTGTGCCTGAAATTATCGAAGTTCCGCAGAGCTGAGGATGCATTTAAGAAGGCTATATGTTGGAATCCCGTTGACCTTGATTCATATCTTGGTCTTGCAGAATGTTATAAGAATCTTAATATGCTGTCGAGATATCTTGATGTTACAAAGCAGGCGTACAGATTCTGCTGCAGCCGTGCAACGATGGCAAGATATTACAGAAATATGGGATTTTATTATGTTGCCAGGTATAATACTGAGGCGGCAAGAGTGTGCTACACATACAGTAATATATATTATAAGACAGATAATGCTGATAATGAACTTAAGTATCTTGAGCAGGCATTAAATGACAAGACACCGGAATATTCTGTTAAACAGATGCAGGAAATACTTGATAAGAATGAGGTGGAACCAGGACCTGACTCCAAGACAATAGGAATTATATACAGAGTCGGTGAACTTATGATGAATGATAAAGATTATAAGCTGGCAAGAGACTGCTTTTCAATTGTTTATGATATAACACAGGAAGCACAGTTAAAGACATTGCTTGATGAATTAGATAAAGATCTGGAGGCTGACAATGCTTGATAAATCTTATGATGGAATAATATTTGACCTTGATGGTACTATGTGGGATACAAGAAAACCAATATGTGAGGCGTGGAATATAATACTTTCCCGTCATGAAGAGATTCACAGATCACCAATAGTGGAAGCTGACCTTAATGACTGTATGGGACTTCCGATGTACGACATAGCTACGAAGCTTTTTCCTGATGAAGCTGAGTCTGTAAGAAATGCACTTATGGATGAGCTGTGTACATTTGAGAACGGATATCTTGCTGAAAGAGGCGGAATTCTTTATCCAGAACTTGCGGAAACATTATATGCCCTTAGCCAGAAATACCCATTGTACATTGTGAGTAACTGTCAGGATGGTTATATAGAAAGTTTCCTTACGGCACATCTGATGTCCGATTTCTTCAAAGACACTGAATGCTGGGGAAGAACATTTTTATCAAAGGGAGAATCTAATAAGATACTTATGGAAAGAAACGGTCTTAAGAATCCTGTATATGTTGGCGATACATCAGGTGATGCAAAGTCTGCTGAGGATGCAGGAATAGATTTTATCTATGCGGCATATGGATTTGGAGAAGTATCAGATGACAGGTATGTTGCTAAGATAGAGAGCTTTGCAGAGCTGTCTGCAATACTATAGAGGAAAGATACATGGAATAAAATATGAGTTGGAATCAGAATGTCGGATATAGTTACAAGATGCTAATCAGAAATTTTTAATAATTTAAGTTTACAAATGATATAAATTAATATATACTAAAAAAGTAAATATGGCAAACTTATAGAAATATAAGGACGCAAAACTAGAAGTCTAGAGGTATAAAGCTGAAAAACACTATTTTCAGTTGAGAGATTCACATAAGCATAAGTCTCTAATACTATGATAGTTCGGTTGCATTAAGAAATCTTTAAAAAATTTCTTGGTGCAGCCTTTTTTGTTTTAAATTCAGACTTCAAAAATACCATAGGGGGAAAGAAAAATTGAAGAATTTATTTAACAACTCTGAGGAAGTTAGAGAAAATACAAATGCCAGCATTAAATATATAAAAAGGCAAGCGAACACATTGCATTTAATTCTGTCAAATAACATGAAATTTGAGGTATAGAAAATGGAACTAATTGCAGGTATTATGTTAGATGTGTTTTTTTTTGCACGATTTATATATATAAAAACTCAATTCTACAAAACCAAAGGCATTGCGAATGGTAATGCAAATCAATACTCTTCTGAGTTTATTTATGGAAACAAAGGACATAATTATGTTTGCAGTGTAAAAAAGAATATATTTTCGATGTATCATGAAAGGGAATCTGTTTATACCATATGTGTAAAAAAAGATAATCCATATAATGGAGTTATGGGAAATGAACAGACTATATATATGATTTTGGGTATTATGTGGTTTATATTTGATGTTTTATACATAACAATATTGGCTTTAGACGGGCTTAATTAAATAATATGGAGGAATTAAGAAATGAAAGTTATAAAGAATATGCTGTTAGAAATAGTAACATTAATTTTGCTGGTAATAAACTTATATATGTTTTTTATTCAGAGTGGAATTGTAAGGATTCAGCAGACCACACAGGAAGAGTTTGATGCTTTTTGGAGAACACTTTCGATTCTGAGTTTGATTATTCTGATAATCGTTGTTATGGTATATATTGTAAGCGTTAAAGTATTTAAAAGAACAATCGGAAAAACACTTTTAGGAGTAGTTATTCTTCTTACTGTGAATGTGATTATACTGGTACTTACAAATGCAACAACGGTTCTTATTTTTGTAGCAGCTGTTTTATACATAGTATATCTGGTTCAGACAATTGTTAATATCAGGAAATTTTAAGCTTTTGTGCTTGACGGCAGATAAACATAGTGCTATTATAGGTGGCAGTTAAATATTTAAAGTCGATGATCAAAAGAGTACTTTCGGAAGGTACATCACAGAGAGCTGGCGGTGGTGGAATGTCAGTATGGAGAGCCGTAAGGAATGGGTTTGTGAGATGCGTAGATGAATTAGCAGTAGTTTACGACGCGGCCTCGCGTTACAGGGGAAGGATATATTAATTGTATCTGATAATGAGTTGAGCATACAGGTGGCATATCCGGTAAGGAGTGTCACCTTTTTTATTAATATTACAAGTATGTTCATAAATAAGGGTGGCACCACGGTAATTCGTCCCTGACAGGAATCTGCAATATACAGGTTCCTGTCAGGGACTTTTTTTGTAAGCAGCGAGTCATGCGAACAAGAATAAAGCTTGCTTTAATTCTTGTTCATATGACGAGCGCCAGTAATGAACAACGAAGGACGAAGTCCGTGAGTTGTGAATTACCAGGGCTTGGGAGTGCCGAAGGCACGGAAAGACCTGGCTTACAAAAAAGTATGTAAGCAGCAGGCACCAGTAATGAACAACGAAGGACAGGGAGGAACTATGAAACGAAGATTAAGAGCTTATAAGAAGACAGTAAGTATTGTTAATGAGAAAGCTATTGAACTTTACAAAGGACTTGGAATTGAAAAGAAGGGATTTCTTCTTGAAGGAACTGACAAGGAAAGCGGACAGTATACTTTTATGGGAGTTGAACCGAATGAGATAATCCAGTCAGATAAGAACAGCCTTGTTATTACAAGAAAAGATGGCAGCAGAGAGGTAAGAGAGGGCAATCCTCTTATAAGACTTAAAGAGTATTTTGATGAATTCGAGATAGTAAAGGATCCGGGAGAACTTGATTTCCTCGGAGGTCTTGTTGGAAGCCTCGGATATGATTATATAAGATACACAGAAGTCCTTCCTGATGATAATCCTGATGAGATAGGAATTGAGACAATACAGCTTATGCTTGCAGACAAGTTCATTGCTATCAATCATACAGCAGAAACATTCACAGCAGTTGTGCTTGGAGAGGATTCAGAGGAAGGCAGGATTAAGGCTTTAAAGGAAGCGGAGGAGCTTATAAAGACTGCAAGAGAGGGCGTTGATAAGTTTAAGAATGATAAGCCTGATATGTCACTTGATGGCGTAATATTGAAAAAATCGGACACTCTTGAAGAATATGGTGAGAAGGTTAATAAGATTAAGAATTACATAAAAGAAGGTCATATATTCCAGACAGTTCTTTCGCAGAGATGGACAATAAAGACGGGACAGAGCGGTTTTAATCTCTATGAAAAATTAAGAGAACTTAATCCTTCACCATATATGTATTATTTTAATTTCGGCGATTTTGAGATAATCGGAAGTTCACCGGAAATGATTGTAAAGCAGTCAGACAATAAAGTATATACATGTCCTATAGCGGGCACAAGAAAAAGAGGAGCAACAAAGGAACAGGATATTGCTTTAGAGGAAGAACTTCTTGCAGATGAGAAAGAGAGAGCAGAGCATGTAATGTTAGTTGACCTTGCACGTAACGATATGGGTAGGATAAGTGAGATAGGAACAGTCAAGGTTGACCAGTTCATGAATATCCAGAGATATTCACATGTTATGCATATTGTTTCACTTGTTGAGGGAAGAAAGAATGGAGAATATCATCCACTTGACCTCGTATCATCATTTCTTCCAGCAGGTACATTAAGCGGCGCACCTAAGATAAGAGCAATGGAAATCATAGATGAGCTTGAGACAGTAAGAAGAGGCCTGTATGGAGGAGCTACAGGATACCTTGATTTTGGCGGTAATATGAACTTCTGCATTACAATCAGGACTATGATTAAGAAAGGCGATAAGGTATATCTTCAGGCAGGTGCAGGAATTGTTGCTGATTCAAAGCCTGAGATGGAATATCAGGAGTGCTGCAATAAAGTAATGGCGCTTGCGAAGACACTTGTTAAGGAGGAACATTTATGATTCTGCTGATTGATAATTATGACTCATTTACATATAACCTGTATCAGTTTATTGGGATATTTAACAGTGATATTAAGGTTGTAAGAAACGATAAGATAACAATTGAGGAGATAGAGGAACTTAATCCTGAATCAATAGTTGTATCTCCTGGTCCTAAGAGCCCTAAAGAGGCTGGAATATGTGTTGATGTAATAAAACATTTTACAGGAAAGAAGCCGATACTTGGCATATGCTTAGGACATCAGTGCATAGGAGAAGCATTTGGCGCAACTGTTTCTTATGCAAAATGTATCATGCATGGTAAACAGTCTGAAATATACCATGATGGAACAGGAATATTTACCGGACTTGATTCGCCGGTAAAGGTTGCAAGATATCATTCACTCGCTATAATTGAAGAGACTATGCCAGACTGCTTAAAGGTTATTGCAAAGACTGATGATGGAGAGATTATGGCGGTAAGACATAAAGATTATCCAGTGGTCGGATTACAGTTCCATCCGGAGTCAATATATACAGAGCATGGCAAGAGGATGATTGAGAATTTCGTTAATGGGGTGATTTAATGATATTAGATGTTATTGTAGAGGATAAGTTAAAAAGACTTCCGGAACACAAGAAAAGAATCTGCGAAGAAGAGATGACAAGACTTGCGATTAAGAGCCAGAGAGTGTCACACAGCTTCTATGATGCACTTGCAAAGGACGGTCTTTCAATTATAAGTGAGTTCAAGAAAGCATCACCAAGTCATGGTAATATGAATAATAAGATTACTCTGGAAGAAAGAATAAAACAGTATGGAGAAAGCGCAGATGCTATTTCATGTCTTACAGAGGAAGACCATTTTAAGGGAAGTACAGAATATCTTAAGCAGATAAGACAGATGACAGACCTTCCGGTTATCAGAAAAGACTTCATAATTGATTCATATCAGGTGTATGAAGCAAAGGTTATAGGAGCGGATGCAGTTCTTCTCATTGCTGCGATTCTTGATGATAGTAAATTTAAAGAACTATATGACCTTGCTTACGGTTTAGGACTCGATGTTTTATGCGAGGTTCATAACGAAGAGGAAATGCAGAGAATGCTGAATCTTGATGTGAAGATTATAGGAATTAACAACCGTAATCTTAAGACATTTGAGGTTGACCTTGATACTACGAAAAAGCTTGCAGATATGGTTACTCCAGAGATGAGAAAAGCTGGAAAACTGCTTGTATCAGAAAGCGGTGTTGCGGATACAGACGATATTAAGGTGCTGGCAAAGAGTGGAGCAGATGCACTTCTTATAGGAACAGTGCTTATGGAAGCACCGAAGCCGGAAGAATTAATATCAGAGTTTAAAGAGGTATATAATGCTGAAAGAAAATGAGTCTTTAGTACAGGTTAAGATTTGCGGACTTACAAGTATGGATGATGTACACATTATAGAAAAAAATGGTACAGATTATGCAGGTATGGTACTTTATTATCCAAAAAGCAGACGCAATATTGACATTACTCTGGCAGAAATGCTTGTTGCACAATTGAAGAAATCGGACATCAAGACTGTTGCAGTTGTTGTATCACCTGATGTATCACAGCTTGAAGCAATACAGAATGCAGGATTTGATTATATACAGATACACGGAGAATTAAGTGAAGATGTGTATGGCAGATGCAATATTGATATTATAAGGGCTGTTAATATTAAACAGCATACAGATGATGATATATATCTGGAGACTAAGCGATGGCGAAGCTTAGATAAAGTTAAGGGGCTGCTTTTTGATGCAGGAGTTCCGGGAAGTGGTAAAACATTTGACTGGAACAGCCTGAAAAAGGTGGATTGTGGTAATAAAAAGTTATTCCTTGCAGGAGGGCTTACATCTGATAATGTCAAAACAGCGATAGAGGCTGTCAGGCCGGATGTTGTGGATATAAGTTCAGGTGTTGAGTATGATGATATATCTGTTAAAGGAAAAGATGAGAATAAGGTAAAAACATTTATTCAGAATGCAAAATATTAAGAAAAAGAGGTAAAGAAAAAATGGCAGAAAGCAAATATTATGGACAGTTCGGTGGACAGTATGTATCAGAAGCACTTATGAATACACTGGCAGAACTTGAGAAAGCATTTGATGAGGCAATTAATGATCCACAGTTTATTAAAGATTATATGTACTATCTTAAAGAGTATGTTGGAAGGGAAACACCTCTTTACTATGCTGAAAGAATAAGCGAAAAATATGGTGCTGAAATATATCTTAAGAGAGAAGATCTTAACCATACAGGTGCTCATAAGATTAATAATGTTATTGGACAGATTCTTCTTGCAAAGAGGATGGGTAAGACTAAGGTTATTGCAGAAACTGGTGCAGGACAGCATGGTGTTGCAACAGCTACAGGTGCAGCACTTTTCAATATGGAGTGTACAGTTTTCATGGGTGCTGAGGATATTGAAAGACAGAAGCTTAATGTATTCAGAATGGAAATGCTTGGAGCAAAAGTTCAGCCTGTAACAACAGGAAGTGCAACATTAAAGGATGCAACTAACGAAGCTATCAGAACATGGGCTGAAAGGGCAGAAGATACATTTTACATTATTGGTTCTGCTGTAGGACCACATCCATATCCTAAGATGGTTAAGGAGTTCCAGAGAATTATCAGTACAGAGGCAAGAAAACAGATTCTTGAAAAGACAGGAAAGCTTCCGGATGCAGTTGTTGCATGTGTTGGCGGTGGTTCTAACTCAATCGGAATGTTTGCAGATTTTATTGATGATAAGGATGTTGATCTTATTGGAGTTGAGGCAGGCGGACTTGGTATTGAGACAGGAAAGCATGCATCAGCTATGGCACTCGGACAGGTTGGTGTACTTCATGGAATGAAGACATATCTTTTACAGGATGAAATCGGTAATATCCAGCTTGCACATTCAATCTCAGCTGGTCTTGATTATCCGGGTGTTGGACCTGAGCATGCTTATTTAAGAGATTCTGGAAGAGCAAAATATGTTTCAGTGACTGATAAAGAATGTATGGATGCACTTATGGAGCTTTGTAAGATGGAAGGTATTATTCCGGCAATTGAAAGTGCACATGCACTTGCACATGTATTCAAAATGGCGCAGGGTGAATATAAGGGTAAGACAATTATCATGTGTCTTTCAGGCCGTGGTGATAAGGATGTTAATACAGTTCAGAAATATCTTAACGGAGAGGAGACTAACAAGTAATGAATAGAATAGAAGAAAAACTCGCAGCACTTAAAGAAGAAGGAAAGAAAGCATTTATTACATATACAACAGCAGGACTTCCGGATTATGATACAACTAAGAAGCTTATGTTTGCACAGGAGAAGGCAGGAATAGATATTATGGAAATCGGTGTCCCATTTTCAGATCCTATTGCAGATGGTCCTGTAATCCAGAATGCTTCATATAAGGCTATACAGAATGGTGCTTCTCTTGAGAAAACATTTACAATGATGGGTGAGGTAAGAAAAGCTGGCCTTAACAGTCCGGTTGTATTCATGCTTTACTATAATACTGTATATCATTATGGAGTTGAAAATTTCGTAAACAAATGTATTGAAAATGGAATAGACGGACTTATTATACCTGACCTTCCATTCGAGGAGCAGGGTGAGATTAAGGAAATCCTTGCAAAGAACGAGAATTCTCCAATTCTTATCCAGCTTGTATCTCCTGTATCTAAGGACAGAATTCCAATGCTTTTAGAGAATGCAAGAGGATTCGTATACTGTGTATCGCAGATGGGTGTTACAGGTAAGGGCGCTAACTTCCACTCACAGATAAGAGAATATCTTACAGAAGTTAAGAAAGAATCTAAGATTCCGGTTATGATGGGATTCGGAATAAGAACAGCAGCAGATGTTGCCCCACTTGAAGATATTATTGATGGTGCAATTGTAGGTTCACATTTTATAAAGCTTCTTGAAGCTAATAATTATTCAGAAAAAGCAGCGGCAGATTATGTTGCAACATTTAAGAAGGAGTTTAATGCATAATGGTACCGATATTAGCAAAGCAGGCGCTTGCGCGCAAATGTGAATTTACTAATGCTAAAATGACTGGTAATTATGAATGTGCCTATGCCCTTGGTGTTGTGTCAGGGGCACTGGCAATTCCTAAAGAAGAAAATGTTACTAATCTTGTGGAACTAAAAAATAAAATTGAACCACAATATAAGGAAGCAGCTTCTGATAATGAGCAGATAAAAAAGCTGGTTTCTCTGCTGGGAGATTATGAACCTTCTGATATATTTGATGAGCAGATGAGAGAACTTTACAATGATGGATATTCAGACAAATCCATTAATCTGATGGTCAAATGATGACAGTTTATTAATTAAATTCTGAATGCAGATGTTGACTTATAATTGCTATTAGGGTATATTTACAAAAGTAACTGAAATTTAACGAAAGTAAGGTGTAATTTGTAATGACTGAGACAATCAACGTTGCTAACATTGATAAAGTACATAAGAATCCGATTGCTGAGCTTGTTCAGACTGCATGCCAGTTTGAAAGCCATATTGATATTTCATCAGATGGAAAGAATATCAATGCCAAGAGTTTAATGGGAATTATGGCATTTGGATTAAGAGACGGAATGTCTGTTACTATTTCAGCAGAAGGCAATGATGCAGATAAAGCTGTAGAGGCAATTAAGAAGTTTCTTATTGGAGAGTAGTATTTAAGGAGGATGGAAACATGGAAAAGAAGGAGAACATTGTATTTGGAGATGCTGTTAAGGCAGCAGAGGTAAAGGCGACAGAAGCTAAGGATGCTGTTAAGAAAACAACTAAGACAGCAGCTAAGAAGACAGCAGCAAAGGCAGAGACAGCCAAGAAAGCTGTAAAGACAGCAGCAGTTAAGGCTGAGGCTAAGGCAGAAGAGACTAAGGAAACAGTTAAAGAGACTGTTAAGGAAGCAGCAAAGACTACTACAAAGAAAGCAGCTGCAACTAAAACAGCAGCAAAGACTGCTGTTAAGAAGGCAGCAGCCAAGAAGGAAGTTAAGACTGAAACATTTATTCAGTACAATGATGAACAGACAGATTTGGATGCAGTATTAAAGAGAGTTGAGGCTGATCTTAAGGCACAGAAGGTAGTAGCTAAGGACATCAAGTTATACATAAAGCCACAGGATGGAGCATGCTATTATGTAGCTGATGGCAAGGTTGCCGGAAGAGTAGATTTATTCTAATTAATGCATTAAAAGGTTACTATAAGACCGCTGTTTTGATGATTTAATCATTAGGACAGCGGTTTTTTGTTTGAAAATTTTTTTGGAATGTAATATAATAATAAATGATTGATACGGATTTAACGAAGAATTGGAAGGAAGTACGAAAAAGTATGTTTGAGATTGGTGATAAGGTAGTATACGGAGTTGTTGGAGTGTGCGAGGTTGAAAAGATTGATACACCACCTATTAAGGGTATATCAGGAGATTATTATTTTCTTCAGCCAGTATTTGACAGCAAGGGAATTATATATTCACCTGTTGACAGCAATAAAGTTATGATAAGAAATATTATGACTGTTAAGGAATGTGACAAGTTAAAGGAAAGAGCAAGAAACTGTAAAAAGGATTCTGAGCTTTTAGAGAAGGTTACACCTATGCAGTATGATGAATATATAAAATCTCAGGATGCTTTAAAGCTTATGCATCTGATTCGTGCATTGTACGTAATTAAGAATGAAAGAGCCAAGGATTTAAGAAAAATGAAGTCAGCAGACAGCAGAATGTTACTTGCAGCAAGAAAGCTTTTATATGGTGAATTTGCGGCAGTATATAACAAGAGTGTTGATGAAGTTTCTGATGAGCTTGATGCTCTTTTATCAGTAGACTAATTAATAGAAGAATTTAATATAGGATAATATGTATGAAAGATTTAACTAAGGGGAGCATAACGAAGCTTATAATCTGGTTTGCATTGCCAGTATTTATAGGTTCGTTACTGCAGATGACTTATAATCTTGTTGATACGAAGATTATAGGCTATGTATTAGGAGAAAGTTCACTGGCGGCGGTAGGTTCTACCAATTCAGTGAATACCCTTGTTATAGGCTTTTTACAGGGACTTACGAATGGATTTGCAGTTATTGCTGCACAGTTTTTTGGCGCTGGTGATACTGCCAATTTTAAGAGAACAGTAGCAGGTTCATTCAAATATGGAATAATGATATCAGCAGGTCTTACAGTGGTTGTGCTGATATTTTTACGACCTCTGCTTAAAGTCCTTAATACACCACAGGATTTATTAAAAGAAGCCTATGATTATATATTTATAATATTTGCCGGAATGACAATTCTTATGCTTTACAATGTATGTGCAGCCCTGTTAAGGTCAATAGGAGATTCCTTTACGCCACTTATATTCTTGGGAGTATCAGTAGTGCTTAACATTGGTGGAGACCTGTTTTTCCTTAAGGTTATTCCGATGGGAGTAAGGGGAGCTGCTGTTGCAACAGTGCTTTCACAGCTTATAGCACTTATCGCGTGTCTTATATATTCACTTAAAAGATACGATATACTGTGGATTGGAAAGAATGACTTTAAGATAGATTCAGGACTTTGTGGAAAGCTTATGTCTACAGGCTGTTCAATGGGATTTATGAGCAGTCTTGTATCAATAGGTTCTGTTACATTGCAGAGTGCAATCAATTCATTTGGACAGGACATAATACTTGCCCATACTACGGCAAGAAGGATTTCGGAACTTTTCATGATGATGTTCGGTGTGCTTGGAACTACTATGGCAACCTTTTGTGGACAGAATCTTGGAGCAGGAAAGTACGAAAGAATAAGAAAAGGAATTTTAACATCTATTCTTATGGGATGGGTATGGTGTGTGTTATGTATAATAACCTCATATACGGTAGTTCCCGCATTTGTTAAAATGCTTATCAGTTCCGATAACAGAAAGGTAATAAATACAGCAACGCTGTATTTAAGGGTTGATTCGTTGCTTTATTTTGTTACAGCGATGATAACTATTATAAGAAATTCACTGCAGGGAATAGGTGACAGGCTTACTCCTATCATATCAAGCGGGATTGAGCTTGTAGGAAAGGTTGTTATAACATTTACACTTGTTCCATTAATGGGATATTGGGGTGTTATTGCTTCGGAGCCTATAGTATGGGTTCTGATGGTTATTCCGCTTATTGTGCAGTTAATAAAGAATCCGGCATTTGCCAGAGGAAAGAATAACGGAGGATGATTTATGGCAGAGAATACTAAGAATGTTGAATTTAAGAATCCGCATCCTGAGCTTCCTGTAAGAGAACCAATTCTTAAGCTTGGAAAGATGATTACTGACAGAATTCCTATCAAGCTTGGATTGGAAAAGCTTACTGCTGATGACCCTGAATACTGGGGACTTGCAGCAATGTGTACAGATGAGATGGCAGAGATTGCTCTTAAGATGGGGGTAAGAAAGCCAAGAACTTTAAAGGATATGGTTAAGCTTACAGGAAAAGATGAAGCTTATCTTGAGGACATCTTACAGCAGATGTCTGTTAATGGTGTTATTGAGTATAACTGGGAGAATCCACAGCATGAGAAGCAGTATGTGCTTCCTATGTTTGTTCCGGGAAGTGCAGAGTTCTCTAATATGAATTCTGATATGCTTGATAAGAATCCTGAGCTCGGAAGATTCTTTGAGAGAATGAGCCGCCTGCCACTTGAAAAGGTAACTCCGATGGTGCCACCAGGAGGAGCAGGAATCGGTATGCATGTTATACCTGTTGAGAAGGCTATTTCTATGGAGAACAATTCTGTTTCCGTTGAACATATATCTCACTGGCTTGACAAATATGATGGCAAATATGCTGCCAGCCCATGTTCATGCCGTAAGTCAAGAAAGACATTTGATGAGGGATGTGCTGATGATCCTGCTGACTGGTGTATAGCAGTTGGTGATATGGCTGATTATGTTGTTGAGACTAATAAAGGTGGAAGATACATAACTAAGGAAGAAGCATTAGAAATATTACAGAAGGCGGAGGATAACGGATTTGTACATCAGATAACTAATATTGATGGTGAAGACAAGATATTTGCTATATGTAACTGTAATGTCAATGTCTGTTATGCACTCAGAACATCACAGCTTTTCAATACACCTAATATGTCAAGATCAGCATATGTTGCACATGTTGATAAAGCTAATTGTGTTGCATGTGGAAGATGTGTTGAGTATTGTCCTGCCGGAGCAGTTACACTTGGTCAGAAGTTATGTAAGAAAGACGGAACAGAGGTTAAATATCCTGTTAAACCGCTTCCTTCAGATAAGAAGTGGACAAGTGCCGACTGGACTGAAGACTACAGAGATGTGAACAGAATCAATACACATGAGACTGGTACTGCACCATGTAAGACAGCCTGTCCAGCACACATAGCTGTTCAGGGTTACTTAAAGCTTGCAGCACAGGGAAGATATACAGATGCACTTGCACTTATAAAGAAGAATAATCCACTTCCTGCAATATGTGGTCATGTCTGTAATAAGCGTTGTGAAGACGCATGTACAAGAGGAAAGATTGATGAGGCAATAGCAATCGATGAAGTTAAGAAATTTATTGCCAAGAAGGATCTGGATTCAGCAACCCGTTATATACCACCTAAGGTAGTTCCTGCTACTAAGGGATATTTTGAGGAAAAGGTTGCAATTATTGGTGGAGGTCCTGCTGGTATTTCATGTGCATTCTATCTTGCAGAGAAAGGCTATAAGCCTACTATTTTTGAGAAGAATGATAAGCCGGGCGGAATGGTTGTATATGGTATTCCTTCGTTTGTTCTTGAGAAAGAGATTGTTGCAGCAGAGATTGATGTCCTTCGCGAGATGGGTGTTGAAATCAGATGTAATGTTGAAGTTGGTAAGGATGTAACAATCAAGCAGTTAAGAGAACAGGGTTATAAAGCATTTTATATTGGAATTGGATGTCAGGGTGGAAGGAAAACAGGAGTTCCAGGTGAAGATTCTAAGGGCGTTATGACAGGTGTTGAATTCCTTCATATAACAACTGATAATGAGAATTACAAGCTGGATGGAGATACTGTAGTTATCGGTGGAGGAAATGTTGCCATTGATGTATCAAGAACTGCTGAGAGATGTGGTGATGGAAAGATTACACAGGTTTCTCTTGAGACAAGAGATATCATGCCTGCTTCACCAGAAGAAATCGAACTTGCTGAGTCTGAAGGAATTATTGTTAAAGGCGGCTGGGGACCTAAGGAAATCTTAAGTGAAGATGGAAAGGTTACCGGTATTGTATTTAAGAAATGTATTTCAGTTAAGGACGAGACAGGTAAGTTTAATCCTAAGTATGATGAGAATGAGACTATGACTATTCCTTGTAAGAATGTAATCCTTTCAGTAGGTCAGTCTATTGAGTGGGGAAGCCTTCTTGAAGGAACTAAGGTTGAACTTGGAAGAGGCAATGGCCCTGTGGCAGATCCTGTTACTTACCAGACAGCAGAACCTGATATATTTGTTGGTGGTGATGTATATACAGGACCTAAGTTTGCTATTGATGCTATTGCAGCAGGTAAGCAGGGCGCTATATCAATTCACAGATATGTACAGCCACACAGCAGTCTTACAATCGGACGAGATCCTAATTATTATAAAGAACTTGATAAGGATGATATTCTTGTTGAGAACTATGATAATACAGGAAGACAGCATCCGGGAATGAAACCGGGGGCTGACAAGAAGTCGTTCAGGGATTATAAGCTTACATTTACTGAGGAACAGGTTAAGAAGGAAACAGCAAGATGCCTAGGCTGTGGTGCTTCTATTGTTGATCCTAACCAGTGTATAGGATGTGGTATATGTACAACCAAGTGTGAATTTGACGCTATACATCTTCAGAGAGACCTTCCAGACTGCTCTAATATGAGAAAGAGTGAAGATAAGCTTAAATACATTCTTCCATACGGAGCAAAGCAGGCTATTAAGATTAAATTTACTAAGAAAAAGGATAAGTAATCTATGCATGAGTTAGGTGTTGTATTTCACATAATAGATGACCTTAAGGCTGTTGCACAGGAGAATGATGTGACAAGCATTTCCAAAGTTATAATTGAACTTGGTGAGGTATCAGGTGTTGTAAAAGAATATCTTACAGACTGCTGGAACTGGGCATGCCGCAGGGAAGAACTTGTTAAGGACTGTGAGATGAAGATAGAGACAATTCCGGGAATAACTTACTGCGAGGATTGTAAGGAAACTTATGAGACTGTGAAATACGCAAAGGTCTGTCCGTATTGTGGAAGTAAGCATACTTATCTTGTTCAGGGGAATGAATTCAGCATTAAGCAGATAGAAGTTCCTGAATAAAATGCTTGCATTTTTTTCTGTCAGATATTAAGATAGAAAAGAATTTTATATTTAAATGCGATGAAGAAGAGGAGTACATATCCTTATCCAACAGAGAGAATCATTCACTGGCTGGAAGATGGTTCAGGTAATAATGATATGGAAGGTAGCTTTGGAGCTGCATGGCTGAACATCAGTAGGCTGTGACGTATTCCGCGTTAAGGAGTAATGAGGATTATCACAAGATAATTAAACAAAGGTGGTACCGCGTTAATAAGTTTATTTACGCCCTTTGCAGAGTTTATGCCCTGCAAAGGGCTTTTTTGCGCGAGTAGCGATGAGAGAAGTCATGGAAAGTTCGCAGTCGTGCTTGCACGAACTGAGAACTTTGTATGGGTTATCGAGGAGCGCCGCGACAATGCCAGAATGAAATTCTAGCATATGAGCTGCTCGCAAAGTAGTTTTTGGATAGTTGCGAGCGCATAATTGGGAAAGAACCCGGAATGCAATATTAAAAAGGAGATTAATAATGAGCAAGGAATTGGAAAAGAATTATAATCCGTCCGAAATCGAAGACAGATTATATCACAAGTGGCTTGAGAAAAAGTATTTTCATGCAGAAGTAAACAGAGACAAGAAACCATTTACTATTGTTATGCCACCACCTAATATTACAGGTAAGCTGCATATGGGTCATGCACTTGATAACACTATGCAGGATATTATTATCAGATTCAAGAGAATGCAGGGCTATGAAGCTCTCTGGATTCCTGGAACTGACCATGCTTCAATCTCAACAGAGGTTAAGGTTACTAATGCTCTTAAGGAAGAAGGAATTGACAAGCATGAGCTTGGAAGAGAGGGCTTCTTAAAGAGAACATGGGAATGGAAGAAAGAATATGGTGGAACTATCACAAGCCAGTTAAAGAAGATTGGTTCTTCATGCGACTGGGACAGAGAAAGATTCACTATGGATGAAGGCTGTTCTAAGGCTGTTCAGGAAGTATTTATAAAGCTCTATGAGAAAGGACTTATATACAAGGGCTCAAGAATTGTTAACTGGTGTCCGGTCTGCAACACTTCTATATCAGATGCAGAAGTAGAGCATGAGGAGCAGGCAGGACATTTCTGGCATATTAACTACCCTGTAGCTGGTGAGCCGGGAAGATTTGTTGAGATTGCAACAACAAGACCAGAAACATTACTTGGAGATTCAGCTTTAGCTGTTAATCCGGATGATGAAAGATACACAGACCTTGTTGGAAAGGAAGTTGAACTTCCACTTACAGACAGAACAATACCTATTATTGCAGACCCTTATGTTGATAAGGAATTCGGTACAGGTGTAGTTAAGATTACTCCTGCACATGACCCTAACGATTTCGAGGTTGGTAAGAGACATAACTTACCAGAGATTAACATTTTAAATGATGATGCTACAATCAATAATCTTGGCGGAAAGTATGCCGGTATGGACAGATATGAAGCAAGAAAGGCTATGGTTGCAGATCTTGATGCACTTGGACTTTTAGTGAGAGTTGAAGACCATACACATAACGTTGGTACTCATGACAGATGTAAGACAACTGTTGAACCAATGATTAAGCAGCAGTGGTTTGTTAAGATGGACGAGCTTATCAAGCCTGCAGTTGAGGGTGTAAAGAATGGTGATATTGAGCTTATTCCAGCTTCTATGGATAAGACATACTACAACTGGACAGATAATATCAGAGACTGGTGTATTTCAAGACAGCTCTGGTGGGGACACAGAATTCCTGCATATTACTGCAAGGATTGTGGTGAAATGACAGTTTCAAGAGAGGCTGTATGCACATGCCCTAAGTGTGGAAGCACTAATGTTGAGCAGGATCCTGATACACTTGATACATGGTTCTCATCAGCATTATGGCCATTCTCAACACTTGGCTGGCCAGACAAGACACCTGAGCTTGATTATTTCTATCCTACAGATGTGCTCGTAACAGGATATGATATTATATTCTTCTGGGTAATCAGAATGATATTCTCTGGATATGAGCATATGGGCAAGAAGCCATTTGGCAAGGTATTATTCCACGGTCTTGTAAGAGATGATCAGGGAAGAAAGATGAGCAAGTCATTAGGAAATGGTATTGACCCACTTGAGGTTATTGATAAATATGGTGCTGATGCATTAAGATACACTCTTATCACAGGAAATGCACCTGGTAACGACATGCGTTTCTACTGGTCAAGAGTTGAGGCTAGCCGTAACTTTGCTAATAAGGTATGGAATGCTTCAAGATTCATTATGATGAATGACCCTGACAATAAGATAAAGGCTACAGATGCAAGACCTGCTAACTTAACAGATGCTGATAAGTGGATTCTTTCTAAGATGAATGGACTTATCAAAGAAGTTACAGAAAATATGGAGAAGTACGAACTTGGTATTGCTGTTGCCAAGCTTAATGACTTTATCTGGGAAGAATTCTGTGACTGGTATATTGAGATGGTTAAGCCAAGACTTTACAATGATGCAGACGAGACAAAGACAGCAGCTATCTGGACATTAAAGACTGTTCTTATTGATGCCCTTAAGTTACTCCATCCATATATGCCATTCATTACTGAAGAAATATTCTGCAATATTCAGGATGAGGAAGAGTCAATCATGATTTCTTCATGGCCTGTATATGATGAAGCTAACAATTTCGCAGCAGAGGAGAAGGCTATTGAGACAATTAAGGAAGCTGTCCGCAATATAAGAAACTTACGTGCAGACATGAATGTTGCACCAAGCCGTAAGGCACTTGTATATGTTGTTTCAGCAAGTGATGAGGTTAAAAATATATTTAATAATTCACTTGGATTCTTCGGAACACTTGCATACGCAAGCGAAGTTAAGGTTCAGTCAGATAAGGCTGGAATTCCGGATGATGCTGTTTCAACAGTTATACCTGATGCTGTTATCTATATTCCTTTTGCAGAACTTGTTGATATTGACAAGGAAATCGAGAGACTTAAGAAAGAGGAAGGCAGATTACAGGGCGAAATCAAGAGATGTAACGGAATGCTTAACAATGAGAAGTTTACATCAAAAGCTCCTCAGGCAAAGATTGACGAAGAGAAGGCAAAACTGGTAAAATATACACAGATGCTTGAACAGGTAACTGAGCGTCTTGCAACACTTTCCAAGTAGTTTTTACGGATAAGGAGAATAATTATGGCAGAAGTAATGAAAGCAATTCCTTTTACACAGTTTTCTATGGAGATGAGAAGCGGTAAGATTATTGATATTGATGATGGATTTACAGAGCTTCTTGGATACACAGAAGATGATTTTGAGGCTGGAATTGTATTTAAGCAGTTCGTACCAAGCGTTGAGTATGAGGAAGTAATAACAGAGTTAAGAGAAAAGTTCATAGATAAGAGATATGTAAGCTATGTTCAGGAGTTTGTTGCTAAAGATGGCAAGCCTCTTAAGGTAGTTGCATTCTACAAGATTGAGAATAAGCTCTTAGCAGGACACAGAGTAATAAAGGTTAGTGCAGCCGTAATTGAATAAGCACATTTAAAGAATAATAAGACCTCCACTGGTTCATAATAGATTTATGAACGGTGGAGGTTTTTATGTTAGAAGATGGAATGAAGAAAAAGCTGACAGCAAGATTATTGGCTTTGGTGGTTATTATAAGCATGATATCAGCACTAACAGGGTGCAATGAGCCTAAAGAGCAGGAAAGCGGTGTAACGCTTGTTTATGGACAACTATATAACTGGTGAAATAAAAATAGTGCATATACATTCGTGGTGTTGAATGTGTATGCACTATTTTATGTACTTTTTATTAGTCATACCATAATCAATCTTTCCATTTGCCTCCATAATAGGTGCAGTATTCCCCATAAAATCCTCCTCTATTCGTATTGCTATATTGTTTTGTGGATATAATTGGCGAAATGTAAAACCTGCCAGACAGTTAAATGTGATATTCAACTTGAGTGTATAATAACATAAAATATATTTTAATACAATATATAATTATAAGGATTATTGGAATATTATTAATATTAAGAAACGGAAATGTAAACGTTAAAAAGTACTAAAAATAAGTTGACAAAAGTAGTCGAGGGGGGGGGTAAACTCTAATTTAGTAAATAAACAAAAGAAAGAATACAAGAGGAGATTAGAATGAGAAAACGGGTTTTAATAGGAATGATGGTACTTACATTGGGAGCAGGTCTTGTCGGATGTGGTAAAAGTGAAACGAATAAGACAGAAAATAATACAACAACAGCAGCTGGCGGAAGTCAGATAGCTGATGCATCAACAGATGTAAAGAAGGAAGCTAGGGTTGATACATCGTCTTGGAATAAGAGCAGTATTGGAACAAAAGGAAGCGTAAAGTATCCAACTGATTATTTTTATATAAGAGATGTAGGTGAAATTATATATAAAGGAAATAATCCTGACTATGCAATTGTAATTTGTCCAGCATTTGATAGTGAAGGGAAAGAATTAACGGCGTCAACATATAATGAAATTTTTGAAGATGCTACAAAAGCATTGGGAAGGGGTTATTGGAGAAAGGGGATTTTTAAAAATACTGAGACTTATAAAGGTGTAAAAATTGTTACCGATACAAAGAAAGAATGTAAAATAAATGGACATGATGCTTTTAATTTTACGGCGAAAACAACAGGTGCAGCTAATAATAAAGAATGTTATGTGTATGGGTATCTTTCATGTACACCAGAAGAACCTTTTACCGTATATGGAATTGTATTAACAGATTCAGATTCAGACGCATTAAAGAAAGAAATCCAGACAGAAGTTGATGCAATTATGAATACATTTGAGACAAAATAATATTTTGAAAATATTAGCGACTACAGCAGTAAAGCAGATTGTTGCATATATATAAATAGACGACAAGTGGCGTAATTAAAAAAGTTGCATGTCATTCATCATTAGAGAGTGAATGACATGCAACTTTTTGTGTTGTACATTAGTTTTTATTTCTATTTTGAACAGCTAATAACTGTTCGTACTTAGCTTTCCATTTTTTGGCTTCTGTTGTCAAAAGTTGATTAGATTCCTTTTCAGTCTGCAATTTTATGTGTAATTCAGTTTTCTCCTCTTCCAGTTTTTTCAATTTATCCTGCATATGTTTCTCTTCAATCTCAGCCCGTCTTCGTGCTTCACACTGCTGGCGGATTGTTTCGTCACTATTAAGCTCATACAAAGTCTCTGCTGCATCTTTCATATATTCATTACTCTGAACAGCCATACGCAACTCCTCCCATGTTTTAGCCTTGAAGACAGCCGCCCATGTGTTTATTCCATAAGCCTTATCTTCGTCACTTGCCATATCTATCTGAGTTAAGTCTAACACACTGATACCAAGTTTGTCACTATACCTTCTGTGAGTTTTCTTATTCAACAGCTCATATTGTGCATAAAATTCCGGAGCGTCTTCAAATAAAGTATAATCCAGAATCCCAATGTTAATAACAGCTTTAATATCCTCGTATGCGTCACCTTTATTAAGCTGGCTGAAATCTGAACATAAATAACATAATGACCTGTTTTCCCAGTTATGCAGATTATTAACCTGCATCTCAAGATTAAGCATTCTACTGTTATTCAGCAGAATGTTTACATCAAGTATAAATGTTTTGGCATTAATGCTTTCACCTAATATTATAGGATTGGTTATTTCGATCTCCTTAATATCTTTAGGATTAAGATGCAGAAGTGCACTTGCCAGTCCAATCAGCGTTTTTCTGCTTTTTTGCAGTATTGCGCGAAACATGTAATCATTAGTCATACCATAATCAATCTTTCCTTTTGCCTCCATAATAGGTGCAGTATTCCCCATAAAATTCCTCCTCTATTCGTATTGCTATATTGTTTTGTGGATATAATTGGCGAAATGTAAAACCTGCCAGACAGTTAAATGTGATATTCAACTTGAGTGTATAATAACATAAAATATATTTTAATACAATATATAATTATATGAATTATTAAAATGCTATTGATATTAAAGAACGAAAATGTGTATGATTTTTATACACTGAAAAGTGACTTTTTTGTGACCTTTATTGTAAATATATACCCAGTCTGATATAATTTTAATGTTTGACAATAAGAACAGATATTGAAAGAGAGGGCAAATTGAAAGACGGATATATAAGAGCAGCAGCCATGACACCAAAGATTAAAGTGGCTGATTGTGAGTATAATATAGATAACATTAAGACTCTTATGAGTGAGGCTCATAAGAAAGATACTGCTATAGCTGTTTTTCCAGAAATGTGTATAACTGGTTATACATGTAATGATTTATTTTTGCATGACAGGCTGTTAGATTCAGCATTGGAAGGGCTTGTTACGATAAAACATTTTTCGGAAAATGTAAAAGGAATGATAAGCTTTGTAGGACTTCCATATGAAATGAACGGGAAGCTTTACAATGTTGTTGCAGGAGTTATGAACGGACAGATACTTGGTATGGTTCCGAAAATGTATCTTCCTAATTATGGAGAATTCTATGAAAGACGACAGTTCACGCCGGGATTCAATGAATGTGTATATGTAAATGTTGATGGTGAGGAAGTTCCTTTTGGAAGTGAATTATTATTTACATTTGACAATAACAGAAAAGTTAAGATTGGTGTTGAGATATGTGAGGATTTGTGGACACCACAGCCGCCAAGCATAAAGCATGCAATGAATGGTGCAACTATTATTGTTAATGCATCTGCAAGCAATGAGACAATCGGTAAAGACACTTACAGAAAGCAGCTTGTTTCAGGCCAGTCTGCAAGACTTGTATGCGGATATGTGTACTCAAGTGCAGGAGGAGGCGAATCCACTCAGGATATTGTATTCTCAGCACATAATCTTATATGTGAGAATGGTACAGTTCTTGCAGAAGCACATAAATTTGCTGATGAGTCTGTATATGCTGATATCGATGTCCAGAGAATATGCTCTGAGCGAAGAAGAATGAGTACATATGCAGTTGATGAGAACAGCACATATACAGAGGTACAGGCACAGGAACTTATTAATAAAGAGTTAGAGCTTATAAGATATTTTGATAAAGCTCCTTTCGTACCATCTGATAAGAAGGAGAGAGATTCAAGATGCGAGGAGATTCTTAATATACAGTCTTACGGACTTAAGAAGAGACTTGAACATACCAATTGTAAAAATGCGGTAATCGGAATATCGGGTGGACTTGATTCGACACTGGCACTTCTTGTAACTGTAAGGGCATTTGACCTGTGCGGCTTTGACAGAAGCGGTATACACTGTATAACGATGCCTTGCTTTGGTACAACAGACAGAACTTATAATAATGCTGTCAAGCTTACTAAGCAGCTTGGCTGTTCGCTCAGGGAAATCAATATCATGAAGGCTGTAAGACAGCATTTTGAAGATATCGGACATGATGAGAATAATCATAATGTGACTTATGAGAACGGTCAGGCAAGAGAGAGAACACAGATACTTATGGATATTGCCAACCAGACTAACGGAATGGTAATAGGAACAGGTGATATGTCAGAGCTTGCATTAGGCTGGGCAACATATAATGGCGATCATATGTCAATGTATGGAGTTAATGCATCAGTACCTAAGACACTTGTAAGGCATCTGGTGCAGTTCTATGCTGATACATGTGGCAATGAAGAACTGTCATCAGTTCTTAATGATGTACTTGATACACCGGTAAGCCCTGAGCTTCTTCCACCTAAGGAAGATGGTACTATTGCACAGAAAACTGAAGATCTTGTAGGACCATATGAACTGCATGATTTCTTTATGTACCATATGTTAAGATTCGGTGCAGAACCGGATAAGATATTCAGAATGGCAAAGTACGCATTTGCAGGAGAATATGATGATAAGACTATCTATAAGTGGTTGAGGACATTTACATGGAGATTCTTTGCACAGCAGTTTAAGCGTTCATGCCTGCCTGACGGCCCAAAGGTCGGTTCAGTTGCAGTATCGCCAAGAGGTGATTTAAGAATGCCAAGTGATGCAAGTTCACATGAGTGGATGAAGCAGTTAGACAGAATTAAAGAAATAAATGGATATGAATAGGGAGGACATTATGGCTAATAATAATGCGGCATCAGATAAGGAGAAGGTTGTTACTAAGTATGACCGTAAGATGCAGAAAAGGAAAGAAGCAGAAAGAAAAGAAGCTAAGAGGAGATTTATTACTAAGTGGGTGTGTATTGCGGTTCTTGCAGGTATAATACTTGGAAGCGGCACAGCTATTGGTCTTAAGCTTAACAGCATTTATAATGATTATATTGAAGTTGATAATGATAAGATAAGCCAGATTGAGTTCGATTTCTATTACGGAATTGCCAAGACCAACAATCTTAATTCAACTTTATATGGAACTATGACATATGGTGATTATTATACTTCTTATATGGGTTATAAGACATCAACATCTGATAAGAGTCAGGAATATTCAACAGATTATACATGGTATGATTATTTTGCTAATTCAGCAGTTTCAACTATAAAAGAGACCAAGGCTTTATTAGAAGACGCTGATGCTAATGGATTTGAATATGATAATGAAGATGCAGATTACGATGAATTCATTGGTAAATTAAAGGATGCAGCAACAGAAGCTGATATGTCTTATTCAGATTATCTCAAGCAGCTTTTTGGAAAGAAAGCAAATGAAAAGAGAGTTAAGACATTTTTAAAGGACTATCTTAAGAGCACAGCATATAAGGATGTACTTACAGAGAAGCTTGCAGCAACAGATGAAGAAGTAGATGAGTATTACCAGTCTAATAAAGACACATATGATTTATTCTCATACAGAACCTATAAAATGACAGCAGACAGTTCTGATACAGCAGATATGGCTAATGCAAAGACAGAGGCTGACAAATTTGCTTCAGGAGTAACAAGCGAAGCTACATTTGTTACACAGTGCAGACTTTATTCAAATGATGAAGAAGATAAGTATGCTGATGCAGATGCGTCATTAGTAAGCGAAGTTAAGAAGAGCGATATTGAATCAGCATGTGCTGACTGGATTGTTTCATCTGACAGAAGTGAGGGAGATGTAACTGTTATAGAAGACAGTAATAATTCATGCTACTACATTGTTTATTATATTAAGAGAGCTTATAATGGCGCAGATGATGATACTATAAAATCAACAGTGCTTAATAAGAAATACTCAGAGTATATAAAGAAATATACAGATGAATACAGTGTTAATGTAAAGAAGAGATTTTCATATAAGTAGTACATAAATCTGGAGGAACTATCCATGTTAGATCTTAGCAACTGCCGGTGTATCATATTCGACCTTGACGGAACTATACTTGATTCAACGCAGGTATGGGCTAAGGTCGACATGGATTTTTTGGGCAGAAGAGGAATTCCTGTATCTAAGGAATATATGCAGGAGATTAAGACACATACATTTGAATCAGGTTCGGTATATACTAAGGAAAAGTATAATCTGCCGGAATCTACAGAAGAAATCATGAAAGAATGGTATGATGCGGCACGTAAGGCATACACTGACAAGGTGGTGTTAAAGCCGTATGCGAAAATATTTATAGAGCAAATGCATAATAAAGGCTTTAAGATTGTGTCGGCGACATCATCAGACAGGGCGCTTTTTGAGCCATGCCTTAGAAGGAATGGAATATATGATTTTTTTGATGCATTTACACAGACAAATGAAGTATCCAGAGGAAAGAAATTTCCGGATGTATATATGAAAGCAGCCGGTAAAGCAGGGTGCAGTGTGAATGAATGTATTGTGTTTGAAGATGTATTGTCAGCGGCACAGGGCGCCAAGAGCGGAGGTTTTACTGTTGTGGCAGTATATGATGAGGCTTCGGCAGATGACTGGCAGGACATATGCCGGATAGCTGACTATAATATTAAAAATTACAGTGAACTGATGTGATAATGGAGTAAATATGACTAAGAAATATATATTATTTGACCTTGATGGAACAATCACAGATTCAAGCGAAGGAATTACTAAAAGTGTTCAGCATGCACTTAAAAAACTTGGTATAGAAGAAAATGACCAGGCAATGCTTAGAAGATTTATAGGACCACCTCTTGATGAGAGTTTTGAAAAGTTCTATGGGCTTGATAAAGAAACTGCTCTTAAGGCGGTTGATTATTACCGTGAAAGATATTCTGACAAGGGAATATATGAAAATGTTCTTTTTGATGGAATAGAGGATATGCTTGCCGGATTAAAAAATGATGGTTATGTAGTTGCACTGGCTACATGTAAGCCTGAAATATATGTGCCAAGAATATTAGAGTACTTTAATGTTGATAAGTATTTTGATGTTGCTGTAGGAAGTGAGTTGGAAGGCGGTGAACGCAGACATAAGAACCAGGTTATTGATGAAGTGTTTGTAAGGCTTGCTGCTGCCGGACTTGCAGATGCTGGTAATCTGACAGAAACGAAGTCACAGTCTATTATGATTGGTGACAGAAAAGACGATATATTAGGTGCTAAAGCTTCTGGAATAGATTCTATGGGAGTAAGATATGGTTTTGCAGAAGAACAGGAGCTTGAGATAGCAGGAGCAGATTATATTGTTGAAACTGTAGAGGACATAAGGAAAAAACTAAAGACATTATAATCGTTTGTAAGATTAATAATATACGGGAGGAAAACACAATGAAAAAATTCATTCAGGAATTTAAAGAATTTGCTTTGAAAGGAAATGTTATGAATCTGGCAGTCGGTGTTATTATCGGTGCTGCATTTCAGAGCATTGTAACAGCACTTACAAGCAGTTTTATTAATCCGCTTATTGCCGTAGTTACAGGTGGTACTAATGGTGAGGGTGTTACCGTTGGTGGTACATTTACAATAAGAGGAGTTGTGTTTGATTATGGTTCATTCATAACAGCAGTTATTAATTTCCTTATTATGGCATTTGTACTGTTTCTTTTAGTTAAAGCAATGAACAAGATGATGAGTTTAGGTAAGAAGAAAGAAGAGCCGGCTCCAACGACAAAGGATTGTCCATACTGCTTCAGCAAGATATCTGTTAAGGCGACAAGATGTCCTTTCTGTACAACTGAATTAGTAGATAAGAAATAAAATAAAGCCATATATGCAGGTCTCCCAACTGCATATATGGCTTTATTCATGTTTTTCATAAATGTATGTATCCCAAAACCTGTGTTCACGTCCAATTCACAGGCGTGTAACTAAAGTACAAGGATATAGTACTATTTTGCTATTGAATGAGCTTCCCCCTTTTAGTGGTAGATTTTATTAGAAAAGATATATGTCTAATAAAAAAGTTGTCGTATAATTAAGAAGAATATGTT
>ERZ1034713.89-NODE-89-length-56998-cov-58.496637_pt1 | contig 56998 bp, 59 predicted proteins | sample MGYA00520692_ERZ1034713 | MGnify/ENA primary metagenome ERZ1034713 (study PRJEB33766, sample SAMN09781717) | gut metagenome | biome: gut microbiome | host: Homo sapiens | place: Madagascar | study: EMG produced TPA metagenomics assembly of the PRJNA485056 data set... | reverse complement strand
AAGCAAAACTGCCTGAAGAGAAGCCTTTCTTATGTGGAGCTTCAAGTAGGATTCGGACCTACGACCTGCTCATTACAAGGGAGCTGCACTACCACTGTGCTAAGTAGGTGTTCAAAATTAATCGCATATATGAATCTTATAAAAAAGGTTATGCTTTCAAATGCCTCTACGCCCTCTTTTGGCCCGTATGCCCAGCTCTCATCGGTCGTGTAGCCCGCTACACTCCCTCTTCGGAGCTGAACATACAGACCAAAATAGAGCATAGAATCATTTAAATTAATTTTGAACACCTACTTATACATCCGATAAGAACGGAGATAAGTATATACCCCAACCGTATTGTCTTATAGAAATTCCTGGATCGTTCCATTATTTTGATGATACTGATTTTTCAAACATGAATAAAAGTTTATCCTTTTCTTCCATACGGGTATTATCAGAATAACCGCCTTTTGTTATTTGATACCCACACGGCTTAACCATAAAAGTGCCTAAGCCTTTAGTGTATGAACTTACTTCTGAGGCATAGTCTTTACTTGTATTTAATGGAACTTTCCCTTCAATAAGACACCACTCATTATTACAACTGATACCTTTAATCTCAGACATCATTTTTTGCAGATCTGTAATAGCTTTGGAACTCGCTACTTGGGGTATCTGCAACTCAAAACAGAGCATCGGTTCGAGAATGTCCACACCTGACTGTTGCAAAGCCAGCCTGAAGACATAAGGGGTCAGCTGTCTGAAATCAGCAGGTGTACTTACCGGGCTATAATACTCGGCTTGAGTAAAAGTTACTTTCAGATCTGTCACTTCCCATCCATGTAAACCAGATTGGCAAGACATACGAATCCCTTCAAAAACGGCATTTTGAAAAGAATGGTTCAGATAACCATAGGAGATGTCACTTTCGATTTGCAACCCTGCCCCTAACGGTAAGGGTTCAAGAGTCAGCCCTATTGTGGCCCAGTAAGGGTTGGGTGGTACTTCGATCTGAATAATCTTATTGACCTTTTTTATAGGTCGTTCTTTGTAGATAGTCTTGATCTCATCAAAATGGACCTTTACGGAAAATCGTTCTTCCAGCAATGTCTGTATGATTTCCTTTTGGGTCAAACCATATAACGAGATTTCCAATTCATCACTATATGAGTTTATGGAAAAGGACAAAGACGGGTCTTCAATCCACAATGTATTCAGAGCGGATATCACCTTGCTTCTCTCTTCGGGCTTATTTGGCCGGACGGAGGATTTGAGAGCGGGATGCTGATGAGATAATCCTTGAATCAAACAAGGTTTAGCACCTAAATAATCTCCGATTCGAAAATCTTCTATATCTTCTACAATCGCGATATCATTGGCACCCACTTCATCAACATTTATCTCTCTGCCCTGATAAATAGTCTTTAGATTTTTAATCTTGATGAATTTTTCCGAATCGTTGATTCTTACAATGTCTCGAAGTCTCAGACTTCCGTCAATTATTTTTAGAAAACTTCTTTTATGTCCTTTGGGGTCATGCTCTATCTTATAGAGATAAGCTGAAAGTCTGTTTGAGACTGATGCCGGAGGAAGTATAAAAGAAGAAATGGCGTCCAACAACTCATTGATACCGATATTGAACATTGCTGATCCATGTAGCACCGGATAGACTTTGGCTTTTGCCACAAGAGCGATTATCGTATTCCAATAATCAGCCGGTGAAATTTCGCTATCCGCCAAATATCGTTCTAATATATCGTCGTCATGGTTGCATACAAATTCTTTGTATTCTTCCTTTATATATGTTTGGGAGCAAATCGGATAAACCAATCCATCGACAACAGTTTGCATAAACAGGACATCTTGAGACAGATTTGTTTTTATATCCAGATACAAACGCTCTAAATTCACACCGTCACGGTCAATTTTATTGATAAATATAATTGTCGGGATTTGCAGTTTTTGTAAAGTATTGAACAGCAACTTTGTTTGCGCTTGTATGCCTTCCTTTGCGGATAAGATGAGGACTGCTCCATCAAGCATTTTGAATGTCCGCTCCACTTCCGCAATAAAATCCATGTGTCCCGGAGTGTCAATGATATTGCATTTCACACCATTCCAAACAATAGATGTCGTAGAAGCCCGAATAGTAATTCCTCTACGTTTTTCTATATCCATAGAGTCTGTTATGGTGTCACCTTTATCAACACTGCCGCGCTTTTCCGTTGCTCCGCAGGCAAATAGCAGATTTTCGGTTACGGAAGTTTTTCCTGCATCAATGTGAGCAAGAATTCCTAAATTTATAATGTTCATTTGATTAAGCAATAATATAAGTAAGTGATCTAAATTATTTATATATATCAGTACTAATATGGTTCATTTTCCGTTTTATAGAAAAAGTAGAATTATGAAACCAATAAAAGTACTTGAATTATCAGAGGTTGATCGCCTCAAATTAGAGAAAGGCTATCATAATGGCCCTACTCATAGTTTTCGTATCAGATGCAAATCCATATTGCTGAAGTCAGAAGGTAAATCAGCTCCCAAAATAGCAGAAATGCTTGAGGTGACTGTACCTACTGTCTACGCATGGGTAAAACGTTATGAAGAAAATGGCATCAAAGGCTTGGAGACACGTCCTGGTCAGGGTCGAAAGCCTATTATGGATTGTTCTGATGAAGAAGCAGTCCGCAAGGCAATTGAGGAAGACCGTCAAAGCGTGTCTAAAGCACGTGAGGCATGGCAGAATGCGACTGGCAAAGAAGCCAGTGACATTACCTTCAAACGTTTTTTAGAAACATTGGTGCAAGATATAAGCGTATAAGAAAACGCCCAAGGGGCAAACCCTCACCGCAGCTCTACGCATACAAGAAAGAGAAGTTGCAAGAACTTGAAGAACTTGATTCCAAAGGGGAACTTGTGCTATATTATGCCGACGAAAGCCATGTCTGTACAAATGGATATGTTCCATATGGCTGGCAATTCAAGAATGAGGATGTTTACATCCCATCCGAGAAAGCTGCCCGGCTTAATATCTTTGGTATGATTACCAAAAGGAACCAATATAAAGGCTTTACCACAAAAGAGTCCATCAACGCAGACAAGATTGTGGACTATCTTGACAGATTCTCTTTCAATGTCACGAAGAAGACTGTAATTGTCTTGGACAATGCTTCTGTTCATAGAAATCGGAAGGTGAAAGAACTGAGGAAAATTTGGGAGAATAGAGGATTGTTCCTCGTCTATCTTCCACCTTATTCTCCAGAACTTAATCCTGCCGAGATTCTTCGGCGTATACTTAAGGGCAAATGGATAAGACCGATAGATTACGAGACTACGGACTCGCTTTTCTATTGTACGAACAGGGCCTTGGCCTCTGTGGGTACGAACTTATTCGTGAATTATTCATATTTGTAAAATTAATTTTAAACAGTTACTTATTGAAGCATTTGGGAGTTTGATGGGGATCGAACCCATGACCACCAGAGCCACAACCTGGCACTCTACCAACTGAGCTACAAACTCCATATAAACTCCAGATGGATTCGAACCACCACCTCCAGATCTGAAATCTGGTATGCTACCAATTACACCATGGAGTTGTTTTTTAACTTGTCGCCCCAGAAGGAATCGAACCTTCGCTAACAGGACCAAAACCCGTTGTGCTACCATTATACCATAGGGCAAGTTGAGTTCGGGAGGTAGGACTCGAACCTACGAAGTCATCAGACAGCGGATTTTTTCGCAAGCTCAAGGAACTCCAGTCCGCCCTCGTTGCCACTGGAGCACTCCCGAATTTTAAAGTGGAGCCTCGTGGAGTCGAACCACGTTCTCGGGATTTTCAGTCCCGCGCATACACCAAGTCTGCCAAAGCTCCTTACTGATGTTGCCCCAGATGGAATCGAACCACCACTTGCAGATCCAGAATCTGCCGCACTACCGTTATGCGATAGGGCAAGTTTGCGGAGGCTAAAGGATTCGAACCTTCGGAACCTTTCGGTTCGGCACGTTAGCAGTGTGCTGGTTTAAGCCGCTCACCCATACTTCCTTGTTTTGACGATGCAAAGGTATAAAGGGAGAGTGAAGTCTTTTTTCGTAGCAAGGAAAAAGTTTCAAAAAAGTTGTTTTTTGAGTGATTTTTCCTAAAAAAAGGCTTCAAAGAGTCTCTTTTTAGGCATTTTACGGCTTTTGAATGTGTATTCATGTACACACCTATACATATATACATGTATTCACGTCCACATGAATACAATGAAATAATATATGGAATGGGGGAAATCCATAACTAATTCCAATTGCGAATACACTGTGTACGGAATGTGCGGAAGAAAAATAGACGAATATCTAAATAGATTAAAGTCGGCTTTATATATAAACAAAGCCGACTCTAACCTTTAATTTTTACCCTTCAACTTATCAAGTTCTTCTATCAACTCATAAATTGTAGTTGAAGGATTCTTATATGGGGACAATTTTTTTGCCCTTTTACTGGCAATCGTAACATTGTCCATCAAACTTAATTTATCCTCAATGGATAACTTGCCTTTCTTGTATTGCTTAATATATCCAGACAACTTAGATACGCAATCGGCACTTCCGATTTCAGCACGTTGGTCTGTATAATGTAACAACAACCATAATTCAACACAAGGATTGGAGCAAAGCAGTATAGCCCCAGGTATCTTCTGTAATCTGCTAAGGACAGAAGGCACATCCAAATCATACATCAAGAATGTCATATCATGCTTGGTCTCTACATAATTAGCCTTGCACCTACTTATCAGAGCAGGTGTAACATTAAGCAATGTACGCTTAGGTATGATATGAATAGGAAGACGATAATGCGCTCTCAGCATTTCAACATAAGCGACCTCTGTTTCACCCTCGCAAAAGACGAAATAGTTGGGTTTCATTGTCTTCCCCTTAGAAGTTCTTTGTACTCTTGCCATATTCCTAAAGTGTTAGAGTCGAAATATAAGGAATAGCATCAAAGCGTCCCTGCAGATAAGCCTTCTCCATATCCAGCGTGTCCCGGAAATCCTTAAAATCAAACAGAGAATACAAATCACTGCTTCCATCCTCTCGCTTGTTCACGAAATACACCTGATCCCTTCGCTGGAAATCGGTGTTCAGCAAATGGGTGTTATGAGTGGTGTAGATGAGCTGGGCATGGTCGCTATGATTGAACATACCTATCACAAATTCCACCAGCTGGGTATGGAGACTGTTGTCTATCTCATCGACAAGAAGCATCTTGCCCTCATGGATAATACCAATCATCCTCACCATCATCCGGAACAAAGTCTTGGTTCCCTCCGACTCTTCCGTCTCGAAATCAAACGCAACGGAAGGGTTGGTACGATGAAAAGTCGTGATGGCATTGTTCTGAATCTTGAAGTCTATGATGTCGCTATCTGCCGTTCTCAACACCTCCAGCATCTGCTCCTTTCGTTCCTTGAACAAATTATCCAGAGAATCAATGTTAGCCACCTGATAATCAAGCACGATGTCATTGCAGAAGAACAGGAAAATCTTTTGGGCTATTTCCCTGTCCATCTGACTGGCACGAGAAATATAGAGTGTCTTCTTCGATGTATTGTCAGCTACATCGAAAGGACGCTTGATGACAGTCTTAAACTCATAGATGTCTTTCTTTTCTGTTCCTCTGCTTTCATCACGGCTGAATACCAGCGACTTGCGACCATTCGGATAATAGTACAAAGTCTCGGTGATGATTTCATCATGCATAAAGGAGAAGGAATACTCATACTCTACTCCATTCAGCAGGAAACGGATATAGAAAGAGCTTGGCTTGTTGGCATAATCCTCGAACTTGAAAGGTGAGATGGCAAACTTGGTGTCCACATTATAATTATGTGATGAACGAACCATGTTCACGCAAGCTCTGATGGCTTTAATCACATTGCTTTTACCCGAAGCGTTGGCTCCAAATAAGGCAACGCTCTTCAACATCTGTTCTCCATCCACGGAAAACAGATTACCTTCAAGCTCTCTTGCCTTCTTTGTTTGAATCTTGGCAGCCTGCAAGTCCAAAGTCACCTCGTCTCGAAACGAGAACATATTGCTTAAACGTATCTCTAAAACCATTTTAACCTCGATATTTGTAATTTGATTGCAAATATAAGAAATAAAACTTGCTTTTATATCCATCAGACGTTATTTTTATTATTATTTAGCACAACAAAGAGCAGGATGCTCCTTTAAGCACGCACAGACATCTAAAACTACCACCACCAGAGCACGAAGTTCTGATGGTGGAAATCTTATTTTTCCCAATCAATAAACCAATGAATAGTTCACATTGAAATAGGAATCTGAAATCTTCATGGTTGTAATCACCATGGATTTGTCCGGGTTGGTGAAGCAGTACTGCAGGCTGGCTTCATCGGCAGAAACAAGCGTGTAGTGTTTTTTCAGATAGTCAATGACAAGCCCACGGTTCACACTTCGCTCCGTATCTATGACAGAATAAAGAGAACCGTCAAGACGGGAGAAGCTGTAAAGAACGCCTTCACTACCCTGCCCAGTCATAAAGGTCAACTGGATGTTGTCGCCGGAAGTCTCAGCTACCTGGCGGTAACGCTTCATGGATTGAGCCATATAGCTCTTGATTTCATCCACATTTGCACCCATGATATGGTAAGGCTCTGTCCAAACGTCCAGTTTTGTTTCCGGACTCTCGACCTCCTCCATCGGGTCATCATTGTCGCAAGAGGTGAATACTACTGGTGAAGCCATCATCATCAGAAGGATGGCGATTGAAAGATACTTTTTCATTTTCATGACTTTTCGTTTTTGATGTTATTTAATTTCATTGTATTCATATCCACATGTGGACATGTATCAACGTCTATATGTATATATGTATCAACGTGTACGTGTATCAATGTATTCATGTGTACATGGCTACACATCCACATTTTCTACATGACTTCCCTAATGGTTTTAGTTCTGATTTTCTTGACCTTACCATATTTCGACTCATACGCTTCAACGCCTTGTTTCATGACGTATTCCATGAAGGAGCGGATGGTGAAGCCTTCCTTTCGGGCGATGCTCTGAACCTTGTCAACGAGTTCCTTTGAGCAGATAAAGGAGAAATGTCGCCAGGGTTCATCATTGGGCGAATCGCTCTCTGTCTGAGAGTTGGGAGATGGGGGCTGTTGCTCCTGAGGATTCCCAGGAGACTTGTCAAATCTGTCCTGCGGATGAATGGCAGCCTTTCCGAGAATGTTGCCGAGCAGAATGTCCATATTCTTCTTTGCCATAGTCTTTACTGATTACGTGAAATAATTTCTTCTGTCAATGCTTGATAGTCCTTCGCTCCGTTCGACTGAGGGTCGTATTCAAAGATGCTCTGACCGCTGCCTGCCGATTCTGCCAAGGCGATGTTCTCACGGATGCGAGTCTGCATGGTGATAGTCTCGTAACGAGACTTCACGGCTTGCTCAACCACCTTGTTCAACTTGCGATGGTTGAATCTGGCTATAAAAACGCCTCCAAGTCTGAGGTTCGGCTTCACTCGCTGCAAGGTCGAGACAAAGGAATCGAGCATTCTCATTCCTTTCAGAGGGAGCAGTTCGGGAGTCATCGGAACGTTGATTTCATCAGCTGCAAGGAAAGCGTTTGTGGTGACGATTCCCAAAGACGGAGGACAGTCTATGAGAATGTAGTCATAGTTCTGCTTCACAGGTTCGAGAAGTCGGCTCAGCAGCTGTTCTCTTGCCAGGAGATTGGTGAGAGCTATCTCTGCGCTTGCCATTTCGAGAGAGGAAGGAACAAGGTCGAGGTTCTCCCTGATGTGCTTCACTGGCAGGGGTGCGCCATCAACCAGAGAGTCAAAGACACTTGCCTGCACCTCATCTTCATTCGGGATGAAATACAGGGTAAGATTTGCCTGACCGTCAAGGTCTATGAGCAGGACTTTCTTGCCCATACGTGCCATACAAGCCCCGATGGAGGCTGTAGAGGTGGTCTTCGAAACGCCACCTTTATGATTGGCGAATGTAATGATTTTCAATGACATAATATAAAATCTTTTGTATATATGTATTAACGTATTCATGTGTACATGGCTCCATGTATATATGGCTACATGTATTAACGTGTACAAAGGTACGGGTATCTGGCGAGAGTTCCTCCACGCTTCCCCTAACAACCCAAAGTGTCAGGGGAAACGTCAGGATTACCATTCTGTATAATAACTCTGGTCGTTAGATTCACATTCATCTGCCCATTCCTCATCCGTGAAGTCGCTATGCAGACAATCCTTGCTGCAATAGTAGGCTACTCCCATGTCAGCGCAATAACCCTCACGCATCAGCTTGCCACATTCCGAGCATCGTCTGCAAGCCCTGTCGGTGTTCCACCAATAGTCCACGAAAGACTCTGCCACCACGTCCTCGCTTGTGTTTTCATCCCACTTGTCAAGATAGAATGAAGCAAACTGGTTCAACTCCTGCTCATTGAAGAGTTCCTTGTCTGTGCCGTTCACTGCCTGAGTAAGTCGGCTGAGAATTGATTTCATTGTTGTCATAATGCCATCTGATTTTATCTCCCTTTCGTAGATCAACTACTTCGGGGATGGTTAAAAATTATGTTGCATTCAGAAGGTGTTATGGCTATCCATACAAGGTTTTGTCTGCAAAATACTACCCGAATGGTGTGGAGATTTTTCAGCAAAGCAGCGCCCTGACCTTGTAAAGATAAGACAGAACCGTTACCTTCGCAACAGAATTATAACCGATTCCCAGAAGTCGATGAATGAAATCCTCCTATAACAGGACAATCCTTTCAGCAAGGAAAAGTAGAAGCATAAAAAAAGCGACCCGAAGGCCGCTCTTTATAAAAACTCATGTAAATGTTACTTGAATATCCTATTCAACAAATCTTTATATTTGGGAATCCAGTTTTCTGTCTGATAATCGTAAAATTGATCGTCGGCATTAATGGCAAAGGGGATTCCGTGCTTATCAAGCTGCTGAGTCATGAATGAAGCAAATTCTATCTGTTCCTTTACACTATAATTATCGCCTTTGTTATAATCGCCAGGCATCCAAGCACCGACCCATGTGTAAATACCAGTTTCCTTTTGCCAATCAACTGCCACTTTGATGCTTTTCTTTATCAGTTGCTTTTCCTCTGCCGTGCCTGTAGTCCAGCGTTTTTTGTCGTTTGTCTTGCTGGAACCTGCAGCATAGAAATGCCATTCTGCCATCATATAGCCATTTCCCAACGAAGGAATCTTCAACGATTCAAGACCTTCAGGATGAGACAGCTTCGGAGGGGCAATAAAGATGATTCGCTTAGGATTGGTCTTGCGAATGGCCGCCACACAATCCTCATAAAGAGAGTTGAGCTCAGCCACATCCTTTTTCACTTTGTCCGAAGGCTCTACAATCAGATCAAACGAAACCATTGGTGAGAGCTCCTTACATTTTTCAGCCATCATCTTCCACCACTCTACAACTTTCTCATGCTCCCCAGCATTCGGATTCTCCTTATAAGGCTTGGCAGAGAAGGCTATAATTGGAATCAGGTCATTTTGCATGCAGGTATTTATCTGAGAAAAGAGCCTCTTGAAATCCTCATCTGTAAAATGATAATGATGCAGGCGGAATCTTACATGCTTAATACCTTGCTGTGCAAAACTCTTAACTGCGATTTCCGAATAGGCGCCATATTTATTTTTCTCACTTCTTCCCCACCAATCGACATCTATCCCCTTCTTCAGCATCTGCTGATAATCGCGTGGGGAGATGGCAGAAGGTTGGGCGTTAGCGATAAATGCTGTCAAAGTCAACATCAGACTTATAAATAATCTTTTCATATTTTTTTACATTAATAGTTGTACTCACAATATTTAGACCTTCAAAAGATACTGAAGTAAAAACAAAGCTACACATTTTGGATTAATTTAACGAACTTCAAGAGAATTACTTACTATAAAATTAAAACGAGAAAGCTATTGAATATCAGTTCATTTTCTATATTTTGCATCGTTTTAATGTGGATTAAAATGATGCAGGATGATTAAAATGACAAGAAGTATAAGCACAAAAAAAGCGACCCGAAGGCCGCTCTTTTATGAGGAGAGAAGGATTTACTTATCTTTCTGGGTCTTGCCCTGCTGAGAATCAGGAGCGTTCTCCTTCTCTACAGCTTCATAGAACTTGGTGGCAACGAGAATCACTCGGTTGTGCTTGACTCCCTCGGCATCCTGCCATTCCTCTGGCTTGAAATAGCCCTCTACTGTGAGGAGTGCTCCCTTGACCAGGCGGTCGAATGAAGAGGTATTCTCGTTCTTGCGCCAAGCCTCTACATTCATGAAGGCTGAAGTGCGAGAGTTTTCATCGCCAGTCTTCTCATTGCGGCTGATGGCCAGTGAGAAGCGAGCTACGCTTGCGGTTGTAAACTGATGGATGCTTGCATCCTTACCTACAAAACCAGTTACTGCGAAAGAATTTTCCATCTTTTTCATAATTCAATATTTTTAGAAGTGAAACATTTATTTTTTACGGTGCTATCAGAGTTGGCAAGGAAAACATAGGAAGCAAGGAATTGTCGAATTATTTCACCCTTGGGCAGGAAAAGTTTTTTGAATGAGCAGCAGACGGAAAAGTTTTTGAAAAAATTCAGAGAATAAGGCACCTGGTACTTGCAGAAATGTGGCTTGCACTAACTTTGCAGCGGAAAAAGTAAGTGTGGATGCTTCGTCCAAAAAAATGAATGAAAAGGATGAGTAGAAAATATCTGCAGTTGGTTGGGTAAAGGAAAGCTGCATCCTCCTCGATGTTTGTTCAAGCAAACTGGTTTCTCTATATGGCTTATAAGTTCAAGAGACTGGCAGGAAACCCAAACTTCATCATGAACATGAATAAGGTTAAGCCAAGGACAGAACAATCAGGCTTATGACTGCCAAGGGTAAGCATGAGCATGTAGAGGAAAGCTAATCAGAGAAGCATGATGCCTGAGACAAGCGGCAAGTTCAACCAAATCTCCTGGCAACAAGTGAAGTTGAAGAGAAGAACGTCGAAATTTCAGCAAGGAAAAGAAGGTAAAGCCTTGAAACAGCTAAAGAGCAGCTGCCAAGGCAAAGCTTACGGCGCATACAGCATACAAGTTTAAGGTTTAAGTTTACCCATGTATATATACATGTTCTTTCAAACTCAATTAGTAAACCTCTACCGATTTTTAACCACTCAAACCAGGAAGTTTACAAGTTTAAGAAAACCATATATGTATATATGCCGAAATAAACTTGTTTATTAGCATATAGTCAAGGATTTTGGTTGAATCTATTTTTCCTTGCTGAAATGCACGTATAATTATACAAAATGGAGAGGGAAACTCATCCATACTAGGATGAAAATCGCAAAAACATGCCGATAAGTCGTGGAAATCTATCAGAATTCAATAGATTTCCACGACTTATCGACACATTTTGGAGGTTTTTGCAGGATAAAAGAATTTTTATACAACAAGTAACTTCTACAAATAGCGACAGCTTTTGACAAGCAAAAGGTCGTAAATCAGCTAATTTGTGTTAATTACGCAACGCTTTTGCAAGTATTCGACATTAAGCTATACATTTTTCAAAGAAAAAGCTTATCTTTGCATCAGTATTAATAAGAAAATGACATTGTTATGATACTTAGAGCTACATTTGAAAATATATATTCCATTAAGGATGAGACTCAAATCAGCTTTGTGGCAGGTAAGAGCAACGCACATCCGTCTCATGTTTCCCGTGCAGAGAAGCGTGACGATATTTCTGTGCTGAAGGCTGGTATCGTGTATGGTGCCAATGCTTCCGGAAAGAGCAACGTCATCAAGGCCATTGCCCTGCTCCAGCAGATAGCCAATGGAAGCTTTCCGCAAAGCAAGGTGGAACCTTTCAAACTTGCTGATACCGAAGAGAAAAACTCCAAGGTAGAAATCGAGTTCAAGACCAAGGGTAAGTGCTTTGCCTATGGCATGGAGTTCACCGTCGGAGGAATTAAGGAGGAATGGCTGTTTGAAATCAACAGCCGTACCGACAAGGAAGTTTTCACAAGAAAGGTTACAGATGACGGCAACGAGTTCACGTTTGGCAAGGTGGATGGAAATGAAGAAACATCCATGCTCCTGAAGTTCATCGCCCACAGTACTCCTTCCGACTCCAGCTTCCTTTCAGAGTATGTGCGCAGAAACGGCAAGGGACTTGAAACCATACGCATGGTCAAGAACTGGTTTTCAGATGGCTTGAAGATCATCTTCCCAAGCACACGCCTGCAGGGAATTTCTTTCCTTACTGAAAACAATGACGAGCTGCAGGAAACGACTCGCTCGCTTCTTGCCTACTTCAACACGGGCATTTCAGACGTGCGCCTGTATAAAATGAAGAAGGAAGATGTGAACTTATCTTCCGATTTACTTGACAACATACTCAGCAAGGCCAAGAACGGCAAGGCGTACAGCATGGCTGCCACAGTTGGAGGCGAAATGCTTCTTTTCGAGGTAAATGCCAACGGAGGATATGAGATTTACAAGCAGAAGGCTGTTCACCGGAATCTTACTTCCGGCACAGAGGTTGTTTTTGATCTGAGCGAAGAATCAGATGGCAGCATCCGATTGCTCGACTTCATCCCAATGCTCATAGATTTGAAGCAAAATGAAGTTGACTATCTCATCGATGAGATTGACCGCAGTATGCACCCGATGCTCTCGCAGAAAATCTTAGAGTGCTATTTCTCAGGACTGGAGTCAGGAAGAGACACTCAGCTCATCTTCTCCACCCATGAATGTAACCTGCTCAACCTTGACCTTATCAGAGCTGATGAAGTCTGGTTTGTCGAGAAGGGAAAGGATGGAGCGTCTCATCTTACATCCTTGGCAGAATTCAAGCCTCGTGAAGACGTTCGCAAGGGTTATCTATTAGGACGCTATGGAGCCATTCCATTCTTTGCGCCTATAAGTCAATTAAAATGGTAACAGCTATGAGACAAAGAAAAGACTTTCAACGAATAGAAGGAGTTAAATCTTCTCGACTCATCGTCATAGCTGCAGAAGGAAGAGCAACCGAAAACATTTACTTCGAGGCTATGCGCCAGGAACTATGTGCAACTAATGTACAGCTGGTTGTTCTAAACCGAGAAGATGACAACTCTAATCCAGCCAATGTTCATCGCCAGATTAAAGATTTCATGGATGAATACAACATCTTAGACGATGATCAACTATGGATTGTAATAGATCGTGACGACTGGAAGGAAAAGATGCTTGCCGACATTGCACAACTATGTCAGCAAAACAGCAATCTCAGATTCTGCATGAGCAATCCATGTTTCGAACTTTGGTTGATATTGCACCTTGAAGACATCGAAGATTATTCGGAAGAGGATAAGAAGAACCTCTTTGAAAATCCTCGCTTGTCAACTCATGGTACATGGACGAAATATCATCTTCGCAAACTGATGGGACATTATCAGGAATCAGACTATGATCCATCCATCTTGCTTCCACATGTCGAAGAGGCTATATGTAGAGCTGAAAAGCTGGATATAAACCCAAAAGACAGATGGCCGCAGACTACTGGAACCAGAGTTTATTTACTTGCAAAAAGCATCATGGACAGATAATGACCGCACAGATAAGTCGTGAGATACATTCCAAGACGATGCAATAATCCAACGCCCCTTACGTTATTACAGAAGAAGAGGACAACCGCATCCGCAACCGAAGGGAGACCTTCATCAGGGAAACAGGCACCGAGAAAACGGTACTCATCACGATGATCACCTCCTATGGACTTGCGCCGGGCGGCTATTCTGATGACATCCAATGCCAGCTGACGATGGCAGATTTATTCAGATAAAAGCCGACCTCTCAAAAATGATAAAAAACCACGTTTTAGCACGAAAATGCAGATTTTGAGTGTTTACAAAGGTTAAATATGTTAAATCTTCAACCCCTAAAAATGGGTGTTTGTAAAGATATATGACATACAAAATGAATGAAATCAAGTGAAACCAAGTGAAAATACGAAAATCGTAAGTAGCTGATAATCAACATTCTTTTCATTCAGAAGGAAAGCGGCTCACAAATAGCACGTCAGTACTTAACCGATTGAGAATCAATGACATTCATTATTTGCGTGGGAAAGTGAAAGGCGTAGAAAAGGGCTCAAAAAGATACTTGAAAAAAGTAGGAAAGTAGGACTAAAAAGCACTGAATATCAGATAATTAAGGAGATAAAAAACCTTACATTTTAGCCCGGCTTTCATATGGCTCAACCACATACTAAACAATTGATATTCAGTTGGTTACGTATGGTGCATCGGTAAGTAAGTCGTGATAAACAACGATTAATATCGAAAACAAATGATAGTTAAGGTGCTCAAAATGAGCACCTTTCTTTTTAGCCTTACTATTGGTTATAATCAATGGTAAGGCTTTTTTAGCACCTTTTTGTACCGCTCTTGTACCTCCAGTTTTCAAAAGTAATAATTTGAGACTCCATTTTTGGCAAATGAGTGCAAGATTGCCGAGAGTTTTGGACAATGATAGACGATGATATAAGACTATTGAAAGAAAACGGGGTAATGACAGACGACTTTTTCTACAATAAATTAAGTATAAAAGTATAAAAAGCGTACAAATGACAGCAAGCAAAGAAAGAATTCTAAAAATTTGCGAGTATTGTGGGAAGAGCTTCTATGCATCAAAATCCACAACTCGTTATTGCTCCAAGCAATGCAACAGTTATGCCTATAAGGCAGCAAGACGTGAGGAGAAAGTAAAGATGGCTGAGACAATGAGCCACCGAAAAGCTTCCGAGAAATCCATGTCTGAAATCCTCGTGAAAGAATACCTCACTATTCAAGAGGTCGCTATACTTTTGGGACTAAGCAGACAGACCATATATAATATGGTGTATAGTGGTAAGTTGCGAGCATCCAAGATTACTTCTCGTTTATCTTTAATCAGAAAGCGAGATATAGATTATCTTGTTGATAGTTTGCCATACACCATAAAAAAAAGTGCTTCAAAAGAAGCAATTCATGCAAACCGAGAGTTACCTGTTCCAGAATATTACTCTGCCAAGGAAATTGCAGAAGTCCACAACACTTATGAGACCGCCATCTATGAGATAGTCAAGAAAGTCAAGATTTCAAGAATATCCATACAAGGAAGAGTATATTGGAACAAGAAAGAGGTGGATGATTATTTTGCACACCTGTCTCCAGATCCAACCATCAGTGAATGGATGACTGTTATGGACATTCAACAGAAATATTGTATGACGAAAACAGCCGTATATAGTTTCGTTAGTCACAATGCTATTCCAAGAAAAATGGAAGGTAACAATGTTCTGTATTCCAAGCGTCATGTACAATTGGCAAAAGGTGAATCCGTAGAAGACCAACTTTATTATACAATACCGGAGGCCATGAAGTTGTATGGTTTAAGTCAGGACCAGATCTATAAGCGTATCAAGAAATTCGCTATTGAAAAGGTGAAGATTGGCAAGTATATCAAGATTTCCAAGCGAGATTTAGAGAAAGCTATCGGCAAGCCTAAGGTTATTTAGCGGTTTTCAAAAGGTTAAGTTGTACCCCATTACATAACTCTATTATTTTGCAATCGATTTCAAAGATCTCTTAATACGGGATCATATATGAAACATAAGTATCACATTATAAAAAGTAAACATCATGGTAAATACATGTACAAGAGTTTCTCTTCGCCAAAGAGCGATTAAAAACGACCGTATTTCTCTTTATTTGGATTTCTATCCACCAGTACGCAACCCTGAGACTATGCAAATGAGTCGCAGGGAATATTTAGGTATCTATATCTATGCTCATCCAAAGAATGAGATGGAACGTGAGTTTAATGCAGATATGCTCAACAAAGCAGAGGCCATCCGTTGTATCAGAACCCAATCACTCATCAATGAAGAATTCGGTTTTTTGGACAAAACACGACAGAAAGCTGATTTTTTGGCATACTTTGAGAAGATGACACATAAGAAAGATGACAAGTGGACATGTGTCTACAAGCATTTCTTCAAATTTGTTCAAGGTCATTGTACATTTGGGGATGTGACAGTGGAACTTTGCAAAAAGTTCAGAGAGTATCTTCTGAATGCAAAACAGTTGAATCGAACAAAACAAAAGGTATCTCTCAACTCTGCAGCAGGTTACTACTCTACTTTCCGTGGTCTCTTAAAAATCGCCTATCGTGACAAGTGGCTTCGTGAGAACATCAATGACTATCTGGACAAGATTGAGCCACAAGATGTAAAGAAGGAGTTTCTTACCCTCGATGAAGTAAAGCAGTTGGCAGCTACTCCTTGCGATATACCTGTACTGAAGTCTGCCTCCCTCTTTGCTTGCCTCACAGGATTGCGAATCAGCGACATCTTAAAATTGCGTTGGGAAGACTTCGAGATAGCTCCCGACCAAGGCTATTGTTTGCGTATTCGTACCCAGAAGACTCAGACCGAGGCAACCTTGCCTATCAGCAACGAGGCATACGAACTATGTGGTGAACCAAGCACGGGTATCGTGTTCAAGGGATTGAAGCGCAGCATGATTAACCATCCCCTTAAAGCATGGTTGAAGAAGGCAGGAATCACCAAGCCATTTTCATTCCATTGCTTCCGGCACTCGTATGCAACAATCCAAATCGCCTTAGGCACAGACATTTACACGGTTTCAAAGATGCTTACCCATAAGAATGTAAGCACAACACAGATATATGCCGACCTCGTGAACGCAAAGAAAAGAGAGACAGCAAATAAGATTTCTCTTAAATAAATCCATTGCATTCATTTCATGGTGCCCGATATTGAAAAAATGTTCAATATCGGGCTTTTTAGTTAAAGGCTCTTAAAAGTTTTACGTGACTCACGCGTGACTCACGTGTCAGTTTCTGCAGTTTTTCCTATTTTTGCGCCACAAATGATTAATAATACGCAATATGAAACAGTTTAAAAAAGAATTTTTGACACAGCATTTATTGGTTTTGTGTGCAATGTCTATCATTGGTGCACTTGTTCGCAACGAAGCTATGCAATATGGTGTAGACACCTTTAGCCGCAACTTGACGTTCGTTATCTCAACCACCATACTGATGGTTGTTTATTTCCATGCATTAGATAGTATCGTACGATTGCTTGCCCCATGGTTTAAGCATATCTTTTGTAATACAGTAAACAATACAGAAAGAAAGCGTCTGTCTTCTATTGTCATCAATGAAACAAATACATATGATGAGGGAGAAGAGCTAAATCTGGAAGATGTAACTTTCGTCTATGCAGACGAAGCCTCTTCTTGTATTACAAGCTATGAACAGTTGAGACAGGAAGCATTGGAAGACAAAGCCAAAAAGGAAAAGGTCTTGTTAAACTCAGCTATCGATTATACCAGAAGAACTTTTGCTGCCTACATGAGGGAGGAGCATTTGAACCAACTTTGTGACAACATCGCTATTTTCCAGTGTTGTGCCTCTACACACATGAGACATCATTCATTGATTGTTGACAAGGCTATTCGTACTATAGACTTAATGCATTATGCTTGGAATATAGGAAATCTTTTCAAGAAGAAAGGCATTGATACAGCAACCTTTATAAAACAAGTTTTTGCTGATGCGCTGGTTGATGTGGAAATATCCACTATTATAAGGAAGTTAAGAATGGAAGGTACCTGCATCATTGAATTACTACCAAGCTTAGATGTTCAAGGCGGAATCAAGACACATTATTGTTGCTGATAAGCATTGAGCGGTTATTCAGAGTTTATATCTCAGTGATATTTATCTCCATTACATAACTCATTTACTTTGTACCCGAATAATAAAAATAAACAGATATGATAAATGAAAGTATCACCTTTGATAAGTTACCACAAGCGGTATCTTATTTAACAGAACAAGTTATCGAGTTGAAGCAAATGGTATCAGCACTTCAACCTACATCATCAGCAAATAACCATATATTGGTTGAGATTGATGAGGCTGCTATTATTATAATGAAGTCGAAGCCAACCATTTATCGATTGGTAAACCAAGGCATTCTGCCATCCTATAAAAAAGGTAAGAAGCTATACTTCTATAAGGATGAGCTGCTTGCATGGATTGAGAATGGTCGAAAAGCTACCAAGGAGCAGAACCATTCTGAAATGCTAAAAGCCATGCAAGGAGGAATGAAGCGCAAACCCAAGTCAATGTATAATTTTTAACTCTATGCCAAATGACAGCTTTAAATAACAATAAGGAAACTTCCATCAATCCAATGATTATCATGGATAAGGCTATTGATATGGGTACTCGCTTATCAGGAAGCCAGTTTCCCGTAAGCATCTTTCCTGCCAAGATTCAGAGAATCATCAAGGAGGTACACGAATGCCACAGTTTTCCTACCGACTATATATCAGCAGCCATACTCACAGCATTGGCTGTTGGTATCGGCAACACGCACTTGGCACAGATGAAACAAGGTTGGCTTGAAAGTCCTATCTTATACATGGCTCTTATCGGAAGACCAGGAGCCAACAAGAGCCACCCACTTAGCTTCGCTATGAAGCCATTCCTCGATTACGACTATGAGCAAAACAAGTTGTTCGAGGAGCAATACAGTAAGTTTGAGGAAAAGATGTGCATGTCTCGCAAGGAACGCATTGAAAATGGAGAGGATGGATTCCCGCAAGAACCTGTACGCAAACGCTTCTTGGTCTCTGATGTCACACCAGAAGGCTTGAGCTATATTCATGCGCAGAACAAGAGGGGTTTATGCCTATGGACAGACGAGCTATCTGCATGGTTCAAGAACTTCAACCGCTATAACAATGGTTCAGAGGAACAGTTCTGGCTATCAGTCTTTAGCGCCAAGACAACCATATCAGACCGAAGAAGTTCCAAGAGTTCCATTTTCATTAAACGCCCCTATATCTCAGTAATCGGAACCATCCAAAAGAAGATACTTAGTGAGTTGGCGAAAGGCGAACGCTCCAGCAACGGCTTTATCGATCGCATTTTGTTCGTCATGCCTAACCTTCAGCAGAAAGCGAGATGGAGTGACCGAGAGTTGCCCGATAATATAGAGCGAGATTGGCAAACCATCATTCAACACCTTATTGATATGGAGTGTCCAATAAATGAGCAACAGGAAATCGAGCCTCATGTCTTATCATTCACTGAAGAAGCTAAGGCAAGGCTTTATGAATGGCAGCATCACTTCTCCGAGCAATGCGACAATGAAACAAATGATACCATTGTCAGCATCTATTGCAAGTTGGAGATATACATCATCCGTTTCTGTCTGATTATTCAATTGGCACGATGGACGTGTGGAGAATGTGATAAGGAAGCCATCGACCTGCTGAGTGTAGAGCGAGCCATCCGATTGACAGATTATTTCAAGAACTCTGCCATATCAGTACAAAATATCCTCAACGAGAATATGCTCACCGCTCAACAACAAGCAATCGTCAACCATCTTCCTGCAACATTCACCACGGCCCAAGCTCATGATGTCGCCAAAGAGAACGACATGAAATCAAGGACATTGGAAAGATTTCTGAATGATAACATCGGAGTCCTATTTCGCAAAGAGAAGCATGGAGAATATTCAAAGATTAACTCGTGACGGTATTGTCGGTTTTGTCGCTTTTGACGGTTTTAATACCAAAAGCGACAAAACCGACAGAACCGCCACATAAAAAAAGAAATGAAATGAGTACACATAGATTCATATTAGAGCCATACAAAGGCATCGCTACCCGACATACATGTCCAGAATGTCATAAGAAACGTAGCTTCGCCCGATATATTGACACAGAAGGGAAGATTGAGTTTCCTCCTTACGTGGGTCGCTGCAACCATGAGCAAAGTTGTGGTTATCACTTCACTCCCAAGGATTTTTTTGAGAAGAATCCCGAAAAGAATGAGACATTCACAAAGGATGATACTATTTCATATAAGAAGAGAGAAATGCCGAAGCCATTACCCACTTCTTATATAGACGAGAACATCATGCGAAGTTCTCAGAAATGTTATGAGGCGAACAACCTTTTCTTGTTTCTATCTTCTCAATTCGATGAAACAGCTACTCTTTCTTTGATGGAGAAATATCATGTCGGAACTTCCAAACACTGGCCTGGTGCCACGGTATTTTGGCAAGTTGACAATCAAGGTAAGGTGAGAACTGGTAAGGTAATGCTCTATTATCCCGAGACAGGTAAGCGAGTAAAAGAACCATACAACCATATTTCATGGGTACACTCGCTTATCCCCCACAAGGATTTCAATCTCTGTCAATGCTTCTTTGGCGAACATCTTATCAATAAAGACAAGACCAAGCCTATAGCATTGGTTGAAAGTGAGAAGACAGCCTTGATAGCCTCCTACTATCTTCCTCAATTCTTATGGATAGCAAGTGGTGGTAAGAATGGTTGCTTTAACACGAAGTCGTTATCTGTTCTGAAAAACAGAGATGTGGTCTTATTCCCTGATTTGGGAGCGACAACAGTTTGGCAAGATAAGCTGCCAATGATGCAAGTTCTCGGCATCCGTGCAACACTTTTCGACTTTTTAGAGCATCAAGCCTGCGAAGAAGATAAAGCTAAAGGCTTGGACATTGCTGATTATTTGCTCAAAATCAAGCCTGCAGAAGCAAAACTTCAAGCTCTCATCAAACAGAATCCTGCCATTCGGAAGTTGATAGATGTCTTCAAACTCGAAATTGTTGACGAGCCTCAACCACGTTTCCGCACTCCTAAAAGGCAACGTGGTTTCAGACTCTGAGATGATTTGAAAAATCGAGGTATCTGACGATAGCAAGTTATGTTTTGAGTTACTCAAAACCTTTCGAGTTACTCTCGAAAGCACTTGCCTATCGGTAGATACCTCTCCAAAGTCGAGTATCTGAATCAACCTATCGGTAAGCAGAGAATTGCATATATGATGACTTACTGTCGTATAGATTCATTGATTTACTGTCGTATATATATGCATGTCATATGATAAAACGTTTTAATGTTTGGCATGAAATTACTTGTCCTATCTTAACATATGTAGAATCCCATTTTTACCATTTTTCTAAAATTAGTTTAAATTAACATAAAATACGGCATTAAACTATTCGATTGTGATAAATTTACATAATAATGTGTTAAATTTGCTTCTTGAAAAGAAGTTGATTCACATCGAGTAACTATAAAAAGAAAATTATGGCAATATTCTATCCTTCACTTGAAAAGATTTCGATGTTCAAAGTTCCTGCGACCGTTGGAGAATGGACACTATTGGAGTTTCTTAAGAATTGCTTAGATGATTCTTTTGAAGTCTATTTCAATCCATTTTTAAATGGAGACAGACCTGATGTGCTCATTATGCGAAAAGGGTATGGGGTTATGATTATAGAAGTGAAAGATTGGAACTTGAACAATTTTCGCTTAAATGAAAAGAAAAAGTGGATATTTATACAAAATGGATCAGTAGTAAAGTCACCAATAGACCAAGTTTTGAAATACAAGAATAATCTTTATGATCTTCATGTCACAGACTTGCTACAAATGAAGATAAAAGATTATCGCCATTTCAATATAGTCGCATGTGCTGTTTACTTCCATTGTGCCAGTCAACATGAACTTGAGGATAGGCTTATAAAACCGTATAAAGATGATAAGAAATATCAAACATTCATTAAATATAACATGGACTTTATCGGGAAAGATGGACTCAACGAAGAGGATTTTATTAATCTTCTTAAAAAGCGACGTATTATAGCCTCAAGCCCTTCTTGGCTATTTACAGATGTTATATATGAAAATTTCAAAAGATTGTTGTCACCAGCAGAACACTTAAAGGCAGAAGGTGAACCATATAGATATTCTGACAAACAAAAAAGCATTATATACTCAACAAATCTTGAGCAAAGAGTACGTGGTGTTTTTGGATCTGGTAAAACTACAGTTTTAGCAGCTAGAGCAGTACAAGCATACAAACGGGCTTTGTCACGTAATAACACCCCACGTATTTTAATTTTGACTTTCAACATTACGCTCAAAAACTTTATTCATGACAAACTTAATCGGGTTGATGAAACATTCCCCTTGGATAGTTTTATCATTATAAACTACCATCAATTTATAAATGCTGAGCTCAACAATCTAAATATTGAGATGGAAATTCCTGAAAGTATGGACAAAGCCCACATATCCGACTATCTGGAAAGAATGTATTATGGGAATGTTCAATTGTTTTACGAGCACAAAAATCAAATTGTTAAATATGATGCTGTTCTCATTGACGAGATACAAGATTACCACAGGTCTTGGATGGAAATAATTAAAAATTTCTTTAGAGACCCTAAAGGTGATTATGTTTTATTTGGTGATGTTAAGCAAAATATTTATGGTCAACCTACTCTACAAAAGGATGTTGTAACAAATGTTCGAGGCGTAAATGAGCTTAAGTATTGTTTCCGTTCTGATTTTAAAGTAAGAGATCTTGCCCAATCATTTCAACAGAATGTATTTGGTAACAAATATGATACTGACGATTTCTCTGAAAACGGCAGCTATGATTTCTTTGGCCAGCAACAGCAAAAAGAGGGCTATATTAATTATATGTATCTTCAAGACAAGAATAATATTGCTTCCTTATATACTATTATAAGAGGGAACATACTTAATAAAGCAGGAAACATATCACCTAACGACATAACAATTTTGGGATATACTACTGGACTACTCAGGACATTTGATGCCTACTACCGATATGCAAGCCGAGAAAAAACAAATAGTATGCTTGAAACGATAGAGACTATGTATATGACTCACCTCAATTATATTGGTAAAAACAATGGAGGCAATCCAAATCTTGCATGGTTCAACAACATTACAGAACATTTCAAGAAGAAATTGTTTCCCAAAAGGACTACGCTCTATGATTATGATCTCATCAAATTAAGACAGCACATTGCTGTTTTATTTACTATCTATGATTTATATGTGTCATTTCCTGATACTTTCAAAGAAAGATTGATTGAAGAATGCGAAAAATGTAGAATCAGCTTTGACGTATTAATTGCTTTTAGGAAGCACTACGAAGAAGTTTTAACTCAATTCAAAAAAGAAGTTTACAGTTCAAATTACAAAAATATTAGAGATAACAAAAAACTACATTTTTGGATGAATAGTGGTACTATAAAAATATCTACTATTAATTCATTCAAAGGATGGGAAAGTGAAGTTGTTTTTCTTGTTCTTGAACCGAAATATGACAAATCAACAACTTTCAACCTATCTTTTGATGAATTATTATATACTGGGATAACTCGGTGTAAACGGAATCTTATTGTTATAAATTTTGGCAACGAAGAATACGACATAAAAATTCGTCCTCTGATAGCCAAATTGAAATAAATTAGAGAGTGTAAACTAAACTCTGTGTCAATTTACCATTTTAGTTTGCACTCTCTAATTAAGAAACACACATTGAATCTCCACAGATTGTTTCTGTCGAAAATCTACGGGGGCAGATACATTAAGTCATGAATATTCGATTAAGTGGGCGATATCCTTTAAAGAGTAATGTGTATTACTCTTTGCTGCAACAAAGCCCTTGAATGCTATATATACAATAAACGAATTTTTAACAGCATCATTTATATCCGTAGTAAAGACATGAGTGTGCCATTGAAAAAACAGCATGGTATCTGAAATTAAAAATACGACATAAGTCAACAAGACCAGCATATTTACCAAACTCTTGTCTATCAGTATTTTTCGTAAGTACATTATTCTCCTATCCCTAAAAGTCGCAGGATATATTTCGTTTTCTGGCTCTCCTAAACCATAGATACAAATAAGAATAAATCTAGTAAAAAAATTATTTGCATAAACGACAGTGAAAGACCCAATAATCAGAGAACAAAAAATCATATTTGCATACGATATAGATGATTGAGTAAAACTTCTCAACCCAATCAATATTGCAAAAGGAACACCACAAGAAACAAATAACGAGACAACATAAGGTAAGACCAACATCAAGGGAATCTTAAAATAAAAATCAAAACAACGCAATAATCTATCACCAATTAGACCATTTTTTAGAAATAAGACACCGACTCCCATACTTCCCCATACAAATGCCATTAAAAGCATTAAGCCATAGATGCCTTTCATATAGCCAACAAAGAGCACCAATATAAGATAGATTAGTCCTAAAGCTATATTTGTCAGCAATTTGAGTACAGAAGCATCTAACTTTGTACCTGTTTTGACAGCATTTAACGTTGGCTTACGGATGTTTTTGTTACATTTCAATGTATCTAAATCTAACAATAGATGTATCTTGTCAGGAAGAACTTTAACGACAACACATTTAAACTCATAAATTCTGCCTTCAGATAAGAATATAGTATAATTCCATCTCATATCAGAAATTTCAATACATGAAGCCACACGGCTGAGTTTCCTTTCAACAACTATGCCTTTTGATATGTTTAGAACTCCTAATATTACTGAATCAGAAAGAATACATCTTAGCTTATTTTTTACATTTCTAGAATATCTACGGATTTCTATAATAAAATAAATTAAGCAAAAACCTATAAAGTCGAAAACACAAGCCATTATGGTAAACCCCAACATTAAATCTGGTAAATAAACCTTAGTTAATGAGTAGATAGTCATCAAAAGTTGGCAAATGCCAATAACTATCAAAGAATAATTGGGCTTAAGTTTGGGTATGTCAAAAAATAAAACATTCTCCATTGTCTCTTACAGATTAATACATTTCATAAAATCAAAAACCTTAGCCTCCCCATGACACACACACCCAAGTTGATTTGAAACACAATGGGTATTACCTATCACCTTATCTATGTTTCGATGGGAATGACCATAAATCCAATAGTCTATGCGACTATAAGCAATGAAGTTTCCAAGTTCCGCAGTGAAGGCTCCATTTATCGGACTTCCTATGAAATCTGGTGATACCAATTCATACGATGGTACATGATGGGTTGCCACCACGATGTGTTTAGCTTGACTTTCGCCAACTGCTTTTTCTATGAAAGCACGGCATTTCTCATGCTCTTGATTAAATCGCTCACTATTTATCACAACACCACCATCCTTGATACGATAGAAGTCATTAACCATGCGCTCTGTCGCAAAAGCATCCTTAGGCTCAATATGTCCCCAGAGCGTTGAGACGATGAGGTCTATATCATCTGAGAGGTGAACAGCAGCATTATAATAACATTTTACATTAGGACGTATGTCCAGGCACCAACCGTCATAGAGCTGTCCGAGGTCATACCCCTTGTAAAACTCATGATTGCCTGGTGTAACTATCACTTGCTTGAAATTCCCTGAAGCCCAATCCCAGAAAGGATGCTTGAGAAAACTTTCATCCCCTAAATAGCCAGTATCACCTGCCAGCACCAAGATGTCTGCTATAGATTGGATTGGGTTGTTCTCCAAGTAGCGAGTATTCGCTACAAACTCCAGATGCAAATCAGAAACATATTGTATTTTTACCATAACTACAACATTGATTTCTTTAGTTGTTCGACAATCTGTTGACTCGTCACATTACCAAGTCCTGCCGACTTGATAAAGTCAGCGTTTGGTAAATCCTGCATGATGGCAGTACAAAAGTTACCAACATCTGCTTTCAATGTGTCGGGCAGCTCATATTTACTTGCTGGAGTAAGCATTGCAGCAAGACGAAAGATGTCTTTCTTATGCTTCGCTATATGCTTGCTGTCCACACTTACACCTATAGCTTTCCTTTGACTTAAATCCAAGAAAGCTTTGCTTTTCAGACATATAAGGCTCTCAATGTTAGCAATATGCACTTCGTCTTCAAGCAAGCTATGCTCTATCGTAAAGTGATAATAGTCGTTATCCATAAGGATGGCTGACAAACTCGACAAGTCTTCATCCACAGGAATCGGTGTGATACGAGCCTCCTCTGGGAAATTCATCAAGCCAAGGCTTCTGGAAAACAATTCCACTTGATATGGAAAAGCAGAATCGGCAGGCTTCATAAAGCGGAAATACTCATGTTTGGGTTCCACACTTTCATTCACTCCCTTGTTGCGCTGCCCATAATTGCCTTTCTTTACGAACTCCCAAAACTTAGCGACAAACTCAGCAGACAAAGCCTCAACTATCAAGATGATGTCTATATCCTTTGTCGCACGAGGCACTTGGGCATACAAATCCTCATGGATTTCACATGCCGTACCACCGATTATCACATAGTTGTCTTCAAAACCTTTGAAGAACTGCTTGAATGTATCTATACCTCTTACCATGGCATTTCACTTATTAATCGTTCCAACTCTATTTGTATTCTCTCATCTTCATTGTCTTTCAAAGAAAGATAAAGCGATAACTTATCAACTACCCCTGTTGAACTCAGTATTTGTGGATTATACTTCCATACCTGTATCTCGTTTTGACCAAACTGCTTATCCACCGCAACGTTTAAAGCCTTAAAATCTTTTTTCGGCATGGCAAGACATTGCTTGTTTTCTTCGTTAAGCATCGTATAGGAAGCCAAGGCATTCATTCCACTCATCATCTGTCCTTCAAGAAGAGCATCCGTATAATAGACTTTTTCTATCGGAGACACTAACAATGGCAATGCTTTATCCCAAAGTTCCCTATTGCTGAAATCTATTTGTATGGTCTTCGTCTTAGCTCCCTCCAACCTTATAAGGTCTTTGGATACAAGCCAACGCAACGCCCGATTTACAGAAGCGTATGATACAGCCAACATGTCAGCAAGTTCATAGCTTGTCTTTCCCGAAATTGATTCTATTTCCAAATGATACAGTAACAAACATTGCGTCAAAGGAGTAATGGCATCCTTCTTATCTTCTCCGCCTATTGTATTAATAGACTTCAAATCTAACAATAAAGAAGGAATAAACATCTGCTTATTTGGGACTATAAAATTTACTTTCTGAGCAACCAACCTATTTATATTATAAGAATATAAATGTTCAGATACAAGTATGGCAACCATACCTGTCTTTCGCTGAATAATGTCTAATTGCTTCTTAGTCTGAGCAGGAGCTATCACGTTGCCATCTTCAATAAAAGCAAAAAGAATATCCTTTCCTAATATTCGCCCATTATATAGTTCAAAATTACCAACAACGGATACAGGAAGTATATCCTGCACACTTTTGCACACAGGTTTCGCCACAATATTGTCCTCCAAAACTGAAGCAACATAGTTAGCTGCGTTTTTGATATATTCATTGTTTTTGCTCATAATCATTATATAAAGATTATGTGCAAAAGTAGTGATTATATTCTGAATACCAACAGAAACAATGAAATAAATAAGATTTTTTAAGATATATTCAGTGGAATATTCCAAGATTATATTGTACCTTTGCACCCGAAGATAAGCGTTCTGTAACACAAGAGTTGGAATATTCTCGGATTCAGTGCTTTGCACTTGTTTTCAGAGATTTACAATTTGAGGCTAAAAAGAAGCGGTACAACTTTATCGTTAAGGCATTGAGAATAAGCACATTGCATTTGTCGCCCATTTTCTGTGCACTTATAAAAAGGGTAGTTGTACCGTTTAAAAGATAAAAGCTTAACTATCAGCAACATCTACATGTTGCATCGGAAAGTAATATTGCAGCAATACGCCCTGAAAAGGGCAGAAGCTCCTAGCCCAGGGTAACACCCTGGGTAAACTAGAGCGCAAACAAATCGCCCTGTAGGGGCAAAAGCTTTAAATACGATGCTTTTGCTCTTACAGGGCATTTTTTTATTAAAATTCCTCCTTCACATCAAAGCAAGGGCAAGCCTTGTTTGAGAACTCATTATGCCCATGAACCGTTGCCTCGGGATATTCCTCCTTCAGCTGCTCTATCAGCGCTTTCAGCGCCGCCTTCTGCTGTGGTGTTCGGGTATCCTTCGGCTTGCCATCCTGGGATAGGCCGCCGATGTAGCATACTCCGATGCTCACGGTGTTGTGACCCTTGCAGTGGGCGCCTACCTCTTCTACTGATCTGCCCACGTGGATGCTTCCGTCACGGTAAATCACGAAATGATAACCGATGCAGAAAAAGCCACGCTCACGATGCCAACGGTCGATGTCGGCTACGGTGTAGTCGCAACCTTCTCGGGTCGCGCTACAATGAATGATGATTTCCTTGATCTTGCGCATCATATATACAATAAAAAAATGATTTTACGAAAACAAAAACTAAATCTCTGTGGGGATTTCATCAGTCCCCAAATCGATGATAGTCAAACTGACACCCTCATAAGTCTTTACCCCCTTCTTCAGTCTCTCATAAAGACGGTCGAAGTGTTCACGGGAATGAATCACGAGTCCGGTAGCCACTGCCTTGCCCAGGATGATGCAGCCCTTTTTCAATGTCAGCGGACCATTGCCAGGCATGAGATAAGGAGAACGGGAAACGTCTGTCGGAATATGTGATCCCTTCTTCAGAATAATCGGCATTTTCTTGCTCAGCTGACTTTTCTTTCCGCTCTTCTTTTTATCCTTGTTCATGACGACGGATAGCAGAGCTATCTTATACTCACCAGCAGGCAACAAACGCTCAGGATGCTCTAGAGTGTTACAAACCTTTACACCCTTTATTACTAATGTACCATCTACCCCCCAACGGGAAAAACGACGGCGATAAATGATGATATTCATATAAACTGATTATTTTAAATTGATTTCGTTGATAGGGTCATCAAGGATTTCATTTGATTGAAAATCCTTAATGACCGAAAATGACCGTGACCGTTAATGACCAGATTTAGATACTAGGCGAAACCTTCTGGTAGCGCATATCAGGCAGAACACCTATCAATCCCTGCCGTTTCCAGTTTTTCAGCATCTGTCTTACCACCTCACGAGTTACGTTAGCTCCCTTCACGGCTATGCTTTGCTGCAAAGCCTGTTCAAAGGAGAAGGTAACATCCAGGCGCTCGAAGATGGAATCATTTCTGCCACGGCGGGTGCGGTCGTAAGCCGACTGACCGCAATAGCTCTTCGATGAAAAGGCATCCTCAATGCGGCTACGGAAGAAATAGAGTGCATTCTCCAACTGGTAATCAGCGAGAATATTGAAGGCTGCAAGCATAGTAGGAGTCTGCGTCTTGACAATCATTTCCTTCCATAACAGCGGATTCTGCTTCAGCAGCTTCTCTGCCCCCTGAAAGCCATGCTTCTGAATGAGAGCTTCAGCCACCTTGCAGAGCATGATGCAGGTCATCATTCTCATCGTGGTAGGACAGATACGGAAACGCTGACGGGCTTTCACCTTGTCATCATTCTTCATAGTCTCCAGTCGTATCTGCTCCAGCCAATCCCTACCCTTGGCTTCCAGTTTCGGCAGTTCCACCTCACCCTCCATCAGAGGCAGCAGATGAGCAATCTGATGAATATGCTCGCATTGAGAATCTGTAAGCACAAAAAGATTATCAGTAAGAGGAGTGAAGGTATTATCCGGTGTGCGAGCCACTACGATACGGCTCTGAAAACCATCCGTATAATTGTTCACCACACGATAAAGCGCATCAGGGGTTCCACACATTACCACATTCCATAACAGTCTGTCTATGTGTACATTCACGGCTTCTGCACTTCTTGCCTCACGCTCGTAGCTCGTACCATCATACGCCTGTCTGAGCATTACAGAAAAATCACTCATCGCTGATTTCCATTTCTGCGCCACGGTGTCAGCTTCCGGGGTAAACGAGAAGGCGTGCTTGCCTTCGGTATTAGCCAGACGCTCGGCAAGATTTGCCACAGTGTTGTTCAGCGTCAGACATCTTACGGGCAGTTTCGGCTCTTCCGGCTGTTCCTTCTTGTTCTTAGCTGCACGCTTCTTGGCTCGCCATTCGTCCTCCTGCTGCTGATACATTTTGTCCATCTGTTTCACTTCCGAAGTCCATGCATCAACCACGGGGTCGATACTTCCCTTACCGGATGCGAAATCACCGGCAATGTAAGAGATGAGGTTCAGCGAGTTCATCTTACCATGCACAGCCACCTTTACTCCTGTAGCCAACATTCCGATGGCTGGACAGATGGCGGTAATCACTGGCATTGCCAGAGGTGGTCCTACGGCGTTGATAGAATCACGCACACCTTGCGGCATCTTAGGCAAAGCATTGAAATAGAACATTTCGTCCTTGGCATTAGCCTCGTCCAGCGCATTCACCAGAGCCTCGCTTTCTGCATCAGCAGTAGCATTCGAAGCACCCTGTTTCAGCTTTTCCTGTCGCAGAGCGGCAAGCACATCTTTCAGTCGCTTAGGCATTTGCGTAATCTTCTCGTTTAGCGCCGAGTTGATGCAAGCCATCTTCTCCTGCTCAGGGAAACCATCGTAGCAGGGGATGATCTGAGCCATCAGGCTGCGGTCGAAGCCACAGATGTGGCGAAGGTTCACGGCAAGCTCGAAGGTCAAAGTGTTGCGGTTGGAGCGAACTGGCTCATGACCGTCATTATACATCTGCCACCACTTCGAGATGATTTCGGAATACGGGATTCCGAGATAATCATTGCTAGATGATGAAGAGGAAGATGAAGCGGAAGCAAGCTGAGCCTGATTCTTAGAAGAATTTTGAGGATTCTGAGCGGCTTGACCCTTTTGAGAATTCTTCTGACTCTGATTCTTCTGATTTTCAAGAGATTTCTGATTCTCTTGATTCCCAAGATTTTTCTGAGAATCCAAAGCCTTCTCTTCCACATTCTCCAACCAAGGCTTGTAATGCTTGTTCGCCTTGTGCGCTCCCGGAGGAAGCTCTTCTTGCCCATATTTCTCACGCTCTTCCAATACCTTGCCTTCAGCTGCCACGGTAGCCTCATCGTAATCATCCTTGAAGAGTTCGGGAGACAAGTAAAGCAAATCATCTGCATCAGCCGAAGTCGTGAAATACACTCGGTTTATATCGTGAGCCGAAGTATCCATCTCGCACTCCAGCATCTTGGCGATTCTAACCTGGTTCTCAAGAATCGTCTTGCCCATCTCTCGCTTGCAAACCGCATGACCGCCTTGTCTTGCGCTACGTTCCAGCATTAGCAGACCATACTTCTCAGGCTCCTGCAGCATCAGCTTGGCCGCCTTCTCGAAATCCTGCTTATCGTCCAAATCGAAGCCGAAAGCCCGGCTTGGCAGCTTCGTGCCCTTCACTACCCCTTGCGGATAATGTCCGGAATAATTAAACTGCACCAGTCTTCGCTTTGCCCCATCGTTTCCTTCGCGAGCCAGTCGCAAGTTCGCCTTCTGCTCATAGCTTCCACGAATCAGTTTATACTCCTCTTGCGAGGTGATGGAGCGGGCAACCTTGTGCCCGTTCTCCACCCTTATCAAATAACAGCTCATCTATGTTTTCTACTTACTATTATTAAGTTGAACATCAAATACTTTTAGTTGAACCTCTTTTATCGCTTCAACTGGTATTCTATCAAAGCATCTGCAGCCTCTTCCGCCTCCTTCACCAGAGCCTTGCCGATATTAATCCCCTCATCACAGAACACCTTCAAGGTGAGCTGGATAGCTCCATCCTTGGTCTTGCTCAATCGTCCATGCGCCAGCTTTCTGATCAGTTTAGACTGAGAACGGATTCGTGGCTTAACCACGAAATCAAAAGTACCATCCGAAAGCTGCTGGGCAACGCCCTGCGAACGGAATCCCTGCACCTTCTCTCCCCCTCCATGCTCATTAGGAGCAAAGAGGAAACACTTGCTTTCATCATAGAAAGCCATACCACTCAGCTGCACATGCTGGCAACCATTGTTATTCACCTGCTGGTTATTTACCTGCTTATTCTGTTCTTTTTTCATAAAATCTTAAATTAAAATTGGGATGAACGAAAGAAGTGTCGTAAGTTTCAGTTTGCGCAAATTATCCCGGGACAATTCTTACTCCACCTATTTCAATTCAAGATTTATTATCTGCCTTGCTTATCAAGCCTCAGCTTTACTTACCAAGCTTTTCAATATCCGTAACCAGGATATCCTGATAAACCTGACCATTATACTCACGAGCCGTGAATCGGAGCGTAACTGCAACCAATGCTCCCGGAGCAAACTTGCACTGAGCCATATTGCCGAGCATTGCCGCAGCATATTGGTTCTCATACTTGCCGCCCATCTCCTGCAACACGATGTTGCACTTCATCATCTGGCCGTTCTCGCTCTTCTGGCTCTGCACGGCAAAAGCCTCGCCCTGCTGCACCACTCTCATAATCTTACTATTCATATAATATAAATGTACGAAGTTGTTTCAAGATCTCCTTGTAAAATTACTGAGCTTTCTTGTTCTTCGACGATGCAAAGGTAGGGAAAAAACAAAAGCACCGCCCATACCATGTGGTACGAGTGGTGCTATCTTTTTTGCTTGTGGTATTAAGTTTTTTAATTTGTGATATTATCTATGTATTTTTTGTGGTATTATCTATGCTCATATCCTACGTAAAAGAGTCGATTTTATATTGAACATAAAAATCGATACATTTTTTGAACTTTAAGCCAAACTCTCTTTTTGCTTTCAGCCTTCTATCTCCTTTATCCCATTCCTCGATTTTGTTTCCCAGTTCATTTATAGTTTTACTCAATGCACTTTTGTCCAGCTCTACACTAAAGATTGAATTCATCTTTTTACAAAAAGCATTCACATTATCTTCTATCCATTCTTTTTCCAGTAACACACAGAAGAAACATACCCAGTAAGCCTTAGGCATATTCTCACTCATCTTATCTATAATAGTGAGCACCATTGGTGCATGCATATTAATGCCAGACTTCTTGGCTTCTTCTTCACTAAATTTGCATTCTATTTTGGAAAAATCGAAATCAAATATCTTACTAGGCACTCTATTCGCTTCTCTCAACTCATCAATATCCTGATAAACATAAGTAAGCGTTAATACAAACTGAAAGAAAGCACAGATCTTATCCTCATCCTTTCTTATCTTAAACAGTAGTCTGCCGGCTTTTACCTTATCCAGAGAATACTTACCACCCTTAAAAACGCAAATGCTCCTAAAGCAGTTATACAACTTATTGGCGTTCATCTTCTTGGGAATTTCATGCTCGGAAAAATCAATTTCAGTCTTATAGTCCTCCTTCTGCTTTTTGGTGACGTTGACCTCAATATTATCCAATACGCCAGACTTGAAGAGTTCAATAAGAACCTTCTGAACATGTACTTTTAACGACTCTTCGGTTATTTCATCATCCAAATACATTTTTCTCCATTCCTTATGAGATTTCAGTACAGAAGCTCCTATCTTATTGGTATAGGCAAACAACTGATTATTATAGAGGTCTTCATAAAGACTTCTCCCATGCTTAGCTTCTATTATATTTGCGATATTCAGAAGTGCTGCACTTAGTTTTTTTAGTGCAGAATCTATGGCAAAATCAAGAACCTTATCATTAAATACATTATTATTCATCAGGTTATTGATGGTTGTCTTGAACTTATCTCTTTCCATATAGGTAAGCCCATCGAATTGATTCTTATTATTGTCATCAGATGAGGTTTCGGGTACCGGTGGCAACATATCTGCCATACTATTGGCAAATAAGGATTTGTCCATACTCAGCGACTCATAGGTCAAAGATGAAGCATACTGATTGGTCTTAGATTTTGTTTCTATCCAAGTTTCCAGATTACTCCATTTCACGTAATCAATATCTCTATCAATATCGATGATTAGATTATTTTTAAGGTTCTGCCCTATCTTTTCAAACATTTCGCTACTTTCAAACATAGCAATAAGTAACGATAGTTTATGAATGGTTCTATCGCCAGCACAATCCCCATAGCAGGTTTTATATTCCTGCATGAGCATTTCCAAATCCTTTAAGTATTTTGTTTTGTCTGCTGCCATATTATTCGTATAAAAAAGCGTGGGCAAAAACCCATACGCAATCATCGCTCAGAGGCCGACCAAAGCCCTAACTTCAGATATACATACAAGTCTTGCCCACGTCGTAGATTTTTTACTTCTACACACATGAGCGCCGCTTGTTGCCATCCTTGAAGTTAGCTTATCTTCTGTTGAAGTTTGGTCGTTTCTGAGCGATAAGATTTCATACTTGCTGACAACGCTTTCCGTGCACCTACCTATAGGGATAGGCTCCTGTTTCTATATCTTTTCTTTCCTTATATTATAAAATTTATAAATCAATGAATCGTTCAATGAATCGTTTGAATTTTTCAATGACAGTTTTCTTTTTCTGTTCACGTTTATTGCCGGCACCGAAGATTGGCATAGGGGGCAGTACTGTTGTAATAGCCATTCCACTCTCCTCAACGTAACCATCATGCAGAGACTTGGTGATAAAATCACGTGTAGTCTCTTCCCTCAGGTTCTCTTCGCTAATAATGGTTTCCAGTTCCTTTTCCATCTGCTGACGGATGTAATTCTTCCATTCTTCGTAAACATCAACATCCTTACCTTCTTTTATGACATGAAGATAGCCCTCTATGAGGTCTTTCTTATCCCTCAACTTCGGACTTGATGTTATGCAACGGATAATATCCTTGATAAGCTCTGCATCTTCACAGTTGCTATCGTGATATTTCTTCACAAGAGCCAGGATGTAGGGAATATCAATATCAAACTGGCGAATCAGTTCTATCTCAAATTCCAAATCATCCGTTCCGCCAGCTCCGTCTCCACCAGTATGTCCACCACCGCCACCCGTGGTTCCGTCTTTCACATCATCACAGAAGCTGAGGTACCAAGATTGATAGTCCTGCCTGTCACCTTCACAGATGATGCGGATTGCATTGCGCTCTTCCAGGGTTTCCGGATTAAACTGATCAAAACTTATCAGTATATTAGTCTTCTTGACAAATTGCCCATACAACTTGATGAAGCCTATCTTTTGAGCCAGCGGGATGGAAGGATTCAACTTGCAGAGCGGATATTCCTGCAGAAGTTTCTCAGCCAGTTCCTTATATCCTGCCTGATGTTTCCCATCCTCCTCGTAGCCATTGTAATATTCCTCAAATGTTCGCATCAGAATGATACTGTTGGCATTAGCATCGCCGAAAAGTCCGAAACTCCTGTTGGTGGCTTCTATGAGATTGCGGAAACAAACGATATTGCCACAATTCTTATAGGCATTCAGAATACGGTTGGTTCGGCTGAAAGCCTGCAGCAATCCATGCATTCGTAAGTTCTTATCTACCCAGAGCGTATTGAGACATTTTGCGTCAAAGCCCGTCAGGAACATTCCTACCACAATGAGTAGGTCTATATCCTTGTTCTTGGTGCGCAAGGAAAGGTCCTTGTAGTAGTTTTGGAACATTTCAGCACTCGTATTGTATGAGGTTCCAAAGATATGGTTGTACTTTGTAATGCAGGAATCAAGAAACTCCCTACTCGTAGAGTCCAGTCCCTTAATGCCTTCCGGGTCTTCTTCTATATTTCCGTTACTGTCGTTCTCTGCCTCGTTGGCTGCCGAAGTAAAGATGGTTGCAATCCTTAGCTGTGGGGCACCTGGCTCAGCCATCTGCCGCTCCAGCTCCTTATAGTATTCTATAGCCATTGGCACACTGTCGCAGGCAAGTATAGAGTTGAATCCCGTGGTGGAAACCTTCGCGTTCTTTTCTTCAACCTGATCTTCCTTCTTTTTCTTGTAGTTTTTTATAACTTCCTCTACATTGGTCAACACCGAGGCTGTCCATTGAACTGAGCGCTTGGTCTTTATATCGAAATGTTCAAGAAGATATTTCACATTCAAAGCTATGCGCTTGGAGTCGAGATAGTTTGTGTTCTCCACCTTCTTTCCATCTACCATAGCCGTCTGCGTGTGGTATTCTACATTGAATTTCAGCACATTCTTATCGTTGATGGCATTGATGATGGTATAAGTGTGGAGAGGCTTAGTATGATTGCCCTTTTCGTCCAACTCTCCGCCAAACACATCTGCAGTAGTCATCATTTCTCCCTTTTTACCACTGGCATTAACTCCAAAAATTGGGGTGCCGGTAAAGCCAAACATGATGTACTTCTTGAAACTCTGCTTAATCTGTTTCTGCATGGCACCAAACTGCGAGCGGTGGCACTCGTCAAAGATGAAAACGAAAACCTGGTCAAGAACCTCCTGCTCTATCAGCTTTTTCCTCAAGAGGCTCGACATCTTCTGTATCGTGGTGATGATGATGTTAGAATCATCGCTACTGGCATTGAGCTGATCGAGCAATATTTTACTATTCACATTGCCATTGGCACAGTTAGGGCAGAAACGGTCGTATTCCTTCATCGTCTGATAGTCCAAATCCTGTCGGTCAACGATGAACACTACCTTATGTACTCCCTCTATATCGCTTGCAAGCTGAGCCGTCTTGAAAGAGGTCAGGGTTTTACCCGAACCGGTAGTGTGCCAGATGTAGCCTCCTGCCTTTCTAGAACCTTCCCAATGATGATTCAAGGCAATCTTGATACGCTGGGTAATACTCTCAGTAGCAGCTATCTGGTAAGGGCGCATCACCAGCAGTTCCTTATCTACATTGAACACACAATATTTGGTAAGAATTTCGAGCAGCGTGCGTTTTACGAGGAAGGTCTTGGTAAAGTCCTCCAGGTCGCAGATAAGGTTGTTTTCCCTATCACTCCAGTAGCTGGTAAACTCAAACGAGTTGCTCTGAATTTTCTTTTTCTTCCCCTTCTGCTTGTCAGCTTCCTGCTCACGAGCATAGCGGGTGGTATTGCTGTAATACTTGGTCTCTGTGCCATTGCTGATGATAAACAGCTGGATGTAATCAAACATTCCCTTGCCTGCCCAGAAGCTTTCGCGAGCATAGCGGTTTATCTGGTTGAAGGCTTCCCTGATGCTTACACCTCGGCGTTTCAGCTCAATATGAACGAGTGGCAGACCGTTCACCAGGATGGTTACATCATAGCGGTTGGCGTGGGTTCCGCCAGCGGGCACGTACTGGTTGATAACCTGCAGATTATTCTTGAACACGTTATCTTTATGGATAAGGTGAACATTGGTCTTAATACCGTTGTCACGTTCTATTTCTACTGCAGTATTTTCCTTTTGGATCATGCCGGCCTTATCTTCCATCGTGAGCGTTTCGCTGGTCAAAATATTCAGCAGACTTGTCCACTCCTTGTCAGAGTATTCTGTATCGTTTGCCTTGCCCAGCTGTATGCGCAGGTTCTCCAGCAATTCTTTCTCGTTGTGGATGGAAGGATATTCGTAACCTTGTCTTTGCAGTTGTTCGATAAGCCAGCGTTCCAGATCCTGCTCACTTTGGTAAGCATTACCATTCTTCCTTGATGACTCATATTTTGCCACCACGGTACAATAGTCTTGCTCTGCTATGATTTTATAACTTTCTGCCATAACGTTATTAATAAAAGAATTTATTCAAATGTCAGCAACTTTTCTCTGTAGTATTCATACTGCTTCTGGCGTAACTCTATCATCTTCTCCAGCTTCGAGATGTAGGTCTCGAAAGTATCGAGGATGGAAGCGATTTGGCGCTGCTTGTCCTCTGGTTGAATAGGGATATAAACTTTCCCCAATCCTTCAGCAGAGAAAGATGAAATCTTACCGCTTGAAACATACTTTTTCAACTGTTGATGATAAATGTTCGAACGCAGATAATATGAAATATACATAGGTATTTGATGATGTTTAAGTATATAACATGCATCATGGACTACAGCAGGTTCTTCTCCCATCCAAACGAGCCCAACACCTATATCATAATCATTTTCACCAGCACCAACTATAACAACATCCCCCTTATGCGCATATCGCATCTTTTTAGGAAAATCTCTTTCGAGAAATGTCTTAGCAGTTACAGCCATGGTTCCATAATATGTATACATATCTCCATAATGAATGCACGGTTGCCCCTCTGTTCGAATATCGTCACGAACAAAACGTTTGCCCCGAATTATAGGGCCTAGGTCAGAAAATTGCACAACAGAATTCCCAGGAATGTCTGCTAACCTCATCATGCCATCAAAATCTCCGCCGTAAAACTTATCTATATAATACATCATCTGTTTCTTCCTCATCTCTACTTCCTGTTTCATCTTGTCGATGAGCGAGGTGAAGGAATCAAGAATAGAGACTATCTCCTTTTGAATGTTGAGCGGAGGAAGTGGAATCTCTATATCTGCAAAACGCATTCTATTTACATTAAAGCGAGTAACTCCAAAAGCAGTTTTGGAAATAGCAGCTCGTATGGATGTACTTCGTAGCAGATGACCGATGTATGAAGGTAAAGCTTCATTCATGTCATTTAGCCGAAAGCCAAAACAGAAGCTATTCAAGTACATTTTCTCTTGGGGGTTAAATAATACTACAGATGACATTCCTGCGTCTGCAGGGGTTTCTGATGACCCCGTAATGAGTATGTCGCCCCATAATACTTCGTTTTGCTTCTCATCCTTTCCAACAACAACGGTATCCTTTATTGCAGGGTTTAAAACAGGGTTGTTAAAAATATTTCGGTACGTAACCAACAATGCATTCCCTTCTGAAAAATCACTTTTAGATTTCCCAGATAGTCCACTATAGAATGTACCAATTTCCTTTAACCTAACTCTTCTCATATGTTACAAACTCGCAATTTTATTAGCAATCTCTGTATTCAGAGTAAATATTTCCGACTGCAATGTCTGAATCTCCTCGTTTAGCTTAACAATATCAATCACTTCCCTTTTATCTTCTTTCTCTACATACGAAGAAACGGAGAGATTGGCGCCATTGGCTAGAACTTCATCGTTGCTAACGAGCTTGGAAAAATATTGTTCTTCCTTGCGCTCCTGATAAGCATTTACAATTCTATTTTGGTTTTCATCCTCCAGCTTGTTCTTATCGCCCTTCTTCACAAATTCCTCCGAAGCATCCACAAACAATATATTATTGTCTTTCTTATTCTTCTTGATAACAATAATGCAAGTGGCAATACCTACGCCAAAGAAAAGATTGGTAGGAAGCAGAATCACGGTATCCACAAAATTGTTCTTAATCAGATATTCGCGGATTTTCTTCTCTGCTCCACCACGATAAAGCACACCAGGGAACTCTACAATGGCGCAAGTACCAGTTTCGCTAAGATGGTAGAGCATGTGCATCGTAAAGGCAAGGTCTGACCTCTGTATAGGAGCCAGCACACCAGCAGGACTGTATCGTACATCATTAATCAGAATCGTGTTATTCTTTCCCTCCCAACTCTTGGAGTATGGCGGATTGCTCACGATAGCATCAAACTTCATTCCAAGATGATGAGGAGTTGTAAGCGTGTTACCCAACTGAATATCAAACTTGGCATAGTTCACATTATGCAGGAACATATTGATGCGGCAGAGATTATAGGTTGTAGGGTTAATTTCCTGACCATAAAACTCTATTTCCGATGCTTTTTCACCAACATATTTCACAAACTTCATCAGTAAGGAACCCGAACCGCAGGCTGGGTCATAAACCTTCTGAATATTAGGATTGTTGCAGCAGGCTATGCGGGCAAGTACTTCACTCACCTCCTGTGGCGTAAAGTATTCACCACCACTTTTACCAGCCTTCGATGCATACATCTGCATCAGGTATTCGTAGGTGTCGCCTACTGTATCTATACTGTTGTCTGTAAACGTCTTGCTGAGCTGCATATCACGCACCTTGGTCAACACCTTGGAAATGCATTTGTTACGCATTTCTACAGAGTTGCCGATACGGGAGCTGTCGATGATGAAATCAGAGAAAAGTCCCTTTACCTGTTCCTCGCTATCTGTACCGGCAGCACTGGCCTCAATAGAACGGAACACTTGGGCTAGCGTTTCATTGAGGTTGACATTCTTTTCTGGTGAAGCAGCTACTCTCTGAAACAATTGACTTGGCAGAATAAAGAAGCCCTTTTCCTGCACCATCATTTCGCGAGCCTCCTTGGCTTCTTCATCTTCCATTTTAGCATAATCAAAGTCCTTGATTCCGGCAGCAGCCTGCAAATTATTAATGTAGTCGGTAAGATTTTCTGAGATGTAACGATAGAATATGGCACCCAAGACATAAGCCTTGAATTCCCATCCATCAACAGCACCTCTTAATTCTTCAGCGATACTCCAAATAGTTTTATGAAGTTCTTCTCGTTCTTTATTATATGTTCCCATAATATGTTTATTTACTTCGCAACAAGCACAATCTTCCAGTCCTCATTTTCCAAAACGAAAGTGCCAGTTGGGGTTGAAATTGTGAATGTTTGATTATCTATCAGTATTTTGTTTTCCTTTATTATATAAGCATAGTGGCCATGAGGAACTATCTCGGTAGAGGTCTGCAGGATTTTACCCTCCTCATCAATCTCAGTTACCGTTTTCTCCTCGCTGAAATATACACTATCGGCGGTGAACTGGCAATAGACAGTTCCCGCATCTACATCTAAAGTAAGGTTTCCAACACGCTGATAAGCCTTAGAAATCGCCCATTCGTGGGATGAAATTTTGGTTTTGAGGTCAATTTCCCCCGAATTATCCGCATTTTCTTCACTCGAACAGGCGGAAAATGAAAACGCAAAAAGGACGAATACCAGCGCCTGAATCCACGCTGCTATTCGCCCTTTTGTAAGTGCACTATGATTTGAGGCTAATTTTAATGAGCCAAAATTACCCCCCCCCTAAAACGTTGATTATCAATCTGTTACAAATTCTCATTTTCATTTAGACATTTGAATGTTTATTAAATTTCGTGCAAAGGGGGCTTGCCTCTATGCAAAGTAAAAGCAAAAGTATAAAAAGTTGGGCTATCCACCAAATTTTATCACTTTATTTAACTGAAAAATGATAATAAAGCCCCCAATTTTAACTACAATGGCAATTTTTACCTCATAAAATGGCAAAACAAAGATGTGAAAGGCGAAATTGAAAAGAAGAAATTAAGGTAACAAGCAAACATTTTTACGGATTAGGTTAGCTTTTCAGATATGTAAGAACACGTTTTTCTAAAAAGAAAGGCTAAGAACCAAGGGATATTCTCATACTCCACATTGCAGAATACAATTCGTACAGCAACTCATATCAAGTTATATATCAATCTTTTACACCTTATTATAGAAAGTAAAAGATTCACTTATTCCGCATCCCGAAAATCCGGTCATTAACGACCGGTCATTATCGGTCATTAAGGTTTTCGGGGCGGCGAAAAGGGTCTATAGTATAATATTAATTTAATATTATACTATAGGGCTAAATGACCGGAAGTGATTTTTCTTAATGACCGATAATGACCGGGCATTAATGACCAGATGGCGTTTTGCCATCATCCTAAACTCCCCCTTCCTTATCCCCCCGTTTTCACAACTCACGGGAAAAGTGAAATCAAGTGACGGGAAAACTATTGCTTCCTCGGGTTAAATTTCGTACCTTTGCACCAGCAATCGAAGGAACAGCCTATTGTGCCGAAAACCGGTCATCTATGAAGACCGGAGCGGGGCTTAAATGATGGCAGGCTCCGGTCATCTATTAAGACCCCAAAATCGGGCAGAAACGAGGGCTTTCTGGGTAGTTGTGATTCAGTGAACTCTTAAACACAGAACAGAGTATGATTAACTACAGCATCGTAATGCGCAGCGTGAACGCAAACCTCCTTGAGATCAACCAGGCAAAATCACGTATCAACCAGGCTAAGAAGGACGGCAAGGAGCCGGACAAGAAGGACACCGACCTGGTGAAGACCGAGAAGCAGAATGCGTTCGCCATCTCGCAGTACACCGATGTGATGACCATCGAGAAGTTTGCCAAGCACATCACTTCTCACGGCAGCGTGTATTCAAGAGCTGACATCAGCGCCATCCTCTACATGGCAGTGGACTGCATGAGAGAGATGCTGCTCGAGGGCAAGAAGATCCGACTGGGCGATTTGGGTGATTTCTCTCTCCTGCTCGGCTCCAAGGGCGCAGAGACTGCCGACAAGTTTACGGCGCAGAACATCACCAACGTGAAGGTTCAGTGGGACCCAGGCCAGCAGTTCAAGAACCTGCTCGACGACGCAGAATTCAACCTCGTGGCTAGCCGCAGCGCTCAGGCTGCCGTGATCAAGGCAATCAGGGAGGGCAAGACCAACGTGGACCTCAACGTGCCTATCAATCCTGACGGTGGCGGCGACGGTGACGGAACCACTGGCGGTGGAACCCAGGGTGGAGGCAGCAACACTGGCGGCAGTGGTACTACTGGAACTGAAGGCAGTGGAACGCAGGAAGCTGGCGGTAGCGGAACCACCGGTGACCAGGGTACCAGCGGCGGCAATACCGGCAGTGAAGGCGGTGGCGACGACAATGTAAGTCTCTAAAAAGTAGAAGTCTATGAAGAAGGATACTTGGAAAATGGTGATTCAGATTGCGATCAGCATTCTCACCGCAATAGCCACTTCGCTCGGTGTTTCAAGCTGCGTGTAGCAGCAGGAAAGCAGAAAGTAAGATGCAGGAAAGCAGAATGAAATCTGCATGTGATTAGTTTTTGAGATGATTTTATCTATTACAACCGCTCCTCCTATATATATATAAATAGGTGGAGCGGTTTATTTATTTCCGCAGGTGTCATGAAGGGTCAGTGTCATGAAGGGTCATTTCCATTTTTTCAATCCCCTTAAATCCGGTCATTAAGGTCATTAAGGATTTCGGTTTTTCAAAACATCCCTCTATCTTATAAAATAAGGTTAAATCAAGTTCACCCTGCAAACAAAATCCATCCATAAGATCACTTTTCTGAATATTTTTTGTATTTTTGCAGATATATTGCGCTGATATGGAGTTGAGCATGGCTTATCCTCCTAGATTACAGGCGCATCATTATCAAATGATTAGAGCATGAAGAAGATATTATTCCTACACGGATTCTTCGCCACGGGCAGCTGTCCGATGGCGAGAGCCTTGAAAGAGGCGTTTGAGGGGACGGCGGTGGTGCTGACTCCCGACCTCCCATTGCACCCCAAGGAGGCACTGAAGGAGATTAGCTCCATCATCGACCGGGAACAGCCCGACTTGCTTCTGGGCAACAGCTGCGGCTCTTTCCTCGCCCAGATGCTGGCTCCGGTGCTGGGCATTCCTGCCCTGCTCGGAAATCCGTATTTCATGATGACGGAGTTTCTGAAGGAGCGAATCGGCGAGCATGAATACAAGGCTCCGAGAAGGGACGGTAATCAGCGGCTGGTGATTGACGAGGCGCTGATAGAGGAGTTTGCGGAACTGGAAGCCGTGCAGTTTGACCATTGCAACCCCTATTATAAGGATCGTGTGTGGGGACTTTTTGGTGAGCAGGACACCCTGGCTCACTTCTCCCCTCTCTTCCTGCAGCATTACAACCAAGCCTTCCATTTCCCTGGTGGTCATACGCCAACAGAGCAGGAGGTGAAGACCTGGTACGCTCCCCTCGCCCAGAAAATGCTGATGGATTTTTCAGCAAACTTTTAATCGTTTCACAGAAATAGACAGATAATTATATAATAAGGTGTTGCAAAAATATTAGCGACGAGAAAATACGCAGAAAAATGGCAAAGAAATTTGAAATAAGAAATAGTACCGCTGAATTTCTTATCTTCATGGCAGAGGGTAAGGAGCAAGGCATTCAAGTGCTATATAAGAAAGATACAATATGGGCAACACAGAAGGCAATGGCAACGCTTTTTGACTGCTCTGCTGACAACATAGGATTGCATCTGAAGAACATATACGATGCTAAGGAATTGGACAAGAATGCAACTACCGAGAAAATCTCGGTAGTTCAACAGGAAGGAACGAGAGAGGTACGACGCAACACTTTGTTCTACAATCTTGATGCTATCATTTCAGTAGGCTATCGCGTCAACTCCCGCCGAGCCACTCAATTCCGCCAATGGTGCACTTATGTTCTCCGACAGTATGCTATCCGTGGCTATGTGATTGACAAGAAGCGTATGGAAAATGGCTCATTCATCGGCGTGGACTATTTCGAACAACTCTTGGAGGAGATTCGAGAGATTCGTCTATCGGAACGCAATTTCTATCAGAAACTGACCGACATCTACGCCACAGCCATCGACTACAACCGTGATGCTCCAACAACACGCGAGTTCTTCAAGAAGGTACAGAACAAGATGCATTATGCTGTTCATGGACATACTGCCGCAGAACTGATAGTGGATCGTGCTGATGCAGAAAAAGAGCACATGGGGCTCACTACATGGGCAAAGGCTCCTAATGGGAAAATCATAAAGTCCGACGTAAGTATAGCCAAGAACTATCTGAAGGAAAATGAGTTGCAAGCCCTTGGACGATTGGTGAATGCCTATCTTGATATGGCAAAGGATATGGCAGAGCGCCATATTCCTATGACTATGGAGGATTGGGCTAAACGCATCGACAAATTCCTCGATGCAACCGACAGAGAAATTCTGCAAGACGCAGGACACATTACTGCCGAGTATGCAAAGGAATATGCCGAAAGCGAGTTTGAGAAATATAGAGTGATACAGGACCATCTGTTTCGCTCTGATTTCGACAAATTTGACGGCAAAGATCCGCAATTACCATTGGATATTGAATAATAGAAGCATGTCATAAGAGAATTATAACAACAGGAAAATGAGCATGAAACAGATAGAAACACTCGTCTTTGATTATGGAGGTGTCATCGTGAATATTGATGATGTCGCTGTTGTGAAAGCCATGGAGAGCCTGGGCGTTACGGCGTTCAAGCGGCTAATCCATGTCCGTAAGATCAAGAGACTGATGCACCAATATATTAATGGTCTGGTGGCAGAAGCAGAAACATTGAAAGAGATGCTGAGCCTTTGCCGCAAAGGAACCACAACCGGGGATATTGAGAAAGTTCTCGAAGAGCTGTGTGGCAATCTGCCCGTGGAAAGACTGGAGGCATTGGTCAAGCTTCGGAAGCAATACAAGGTCTATCTGCTCAGCAACATCAACGATACGCTTTGGCAGAAATCAGTTAGTCAGATGAATCAGCTGGGATATTCCACAGACGAGCTGTTTGATGAAGTTTTTCTCTCATACGCCATGCGAAAGGAAAAGCCATCCATCGAAATCTATGAAGAGATGACGCAACAGACTGAATTGAATCCAGCCACCACCCTCTATTTCGATGACCGCTCAGAGAATGCCGAGGCAGGCAAGCGTTTTGGTTTCCAGAGTGTACTGGTAAAGACCAATCATCTGGAAGAGCATCTGGAATGGCAAGAAATTAACAAAAAGACTGCTTCATATTTATCGTAATGGTAAAAAGATTCTCATTCTCGCTGCAAGGCTCAGCCGAAGATTATCAGAGAGGATAAACTGAATGAATTGATAAAAATATAAAGAACGAAGCGTATGAATTTTCCAGAAATATATTCAGCAACAGGCATGATGGAACTGATTAAGAAAATCGGCTTCCTCCCTCTCCTTGATTCCGGATGAAGAATCGATAGAAGGAGCCATTCTCAGTACACTTCAATCTACCGGCAGTCTCATCACGAGAGAACTTCGGGCAGCCTGCGGTTTCACGGGTAAGGGAATGAGAAGCAAGTTTGACGGTTATCTCACCCGACTGGAAATGGCGACTTACATCGTGACCGAAGATTTCATCTACCCTCGCGACAAGCACAATCACGAATATGGCTGGGGATGGTCGCTGCTCAACACTCCCGAAGATCTCTATGGCAGGGAGGCTTGCCAATGCAACCGAACTCCAGAAGAGTCTCAACAGAGGATTTTCGAGCATCTGAAAGAAATCCTGCCTGATGCTTCAGATAAACAGATTATTAAATTAATAGGATAAAAATGACTTCACTTCAAGAAAGACTGTTCGCCATGCAGGATAAGCAGTATGCTGCTTTCCAGGCCAAACTGACACCGGGAGTGCCTATGGAAAGTTTCATAGGCATTCGTGTGCCTGTGCTTCGCAAGTTCGCAAAAGAGTTTACAAAGGAGACAGAATGCAAGGAATTCCTTCAGCAGCTTCCTCATGAATACTACGATGAGAATATGCTTCATGGTCTCCTCATTTCTGAGGTAAAGGACTACGAGGAATGCATTCGTCTTACAGACAGATTCCTGCCATTCGTGGACAACTGGGCAGTTTGCGACATCATGTCTCCGAAGGTGTTTGCCAAACACAAGAAGGAGCTATTGGCGAAGATCAAGACTTGGAGCAAATCGTCACACGTCTATACTTGTCGCTTTGGAATAGAGGCACTTATGTCTCATTATCTGGATAAAGACTTCAAGGCAGAATATCTTGAAATTCCTGCATCAGTAAGGAGCGAAGCGTATTACGTTAAAATGATGGTAGCCTGGTTCTTCGCCACCGCCCTTGCCAAGCAATGGGACCAGGCGATTCCCTACATCGAGCAACGCCGCCTTGCTCCCTGGACGCACAACAAGACCATCCAGAAGGCCATCGAGAGCTACAGAATCACGCCCGAGCAGAAGGAATATCTGCGGACATTGAAGATAAAATAATTATGACACAAGATACTTCTACATATTACGTTTGGATAGGTGGTTCATGTGATTATGGCCATAAAGAGCGAGCTGGTGGTGCTGCCGTTGTGATTGAGCATAACGGCAACATCATCAGCCGTGATGTAATCAGCGACTTGCACACCACAGAGTTTCGCATGATGCTTACCCTCATGGTGAAGGTAATGCAGGAAATACCGGAAGGTTCCGACATTCTCTTCCTGACCAACGCTGCCTATATTCAGAACTTTGACAAGACTCCAACGGCTAAATCAGCCAATCCAGACTTGATCATTCAATGCATCGAGGAAAAGAAAAGGCACAACTCTGTTGGAGTCAAGATTGTGCAATATCACAAAAGCCCATTGCTGATAGAAACCCACGATAGGGCTACGGAAGCAATGGCTAAGACAAGGAAGGAGTTTCATCAGAAAAACAAATAAATGTTTAGGGGCGTTTTCCGGTCATTAAGGTCACGGTCATTAAGGTCATTAAGGATTTCGGTTTTTCAAAATATCCCTCTGTCTTATAAAATAAGGTTAAATCAAGTTCGCCCTGCAACCAAAATCCATCCATAAAATCACTTTTCTGAATATTTTTTGTATTTTTGCAGATATATTGCGCTGATGGCGTATTTGCACATGAATTAATAACAAAATAAATAACTAAGTATATGAGCATTAAAAAGAATGGGATATATTGGAAGGGCATCAAGCGCCGGATAGGGAAATTCTTTGAGAAGGTGCACGAATGTATACTTATCTTTACCGACTGGCTGGGGTAAGCGCACATAGTAGATAGACTGCGTAAATAGACTGCAAAACATTGAAATAATTGATGGAAACAGAAAGAATTTTACTCCGCCATTGGCTGGAATCTGATGCAGAGGCGCTCTTCAAGTACGCCTCAGACCCTGACGTGGGACCACGTGCAGGATGGCCGACACATAAGTCTGTTGAGGAAAGTCGGGAGATAATCCGGACATTCTTCCATAATGAAACGACATGGGCGATTGTGTTGAAAGAGACTGGCGAGGCTATCGGCTGCATCGGCTACTACACCCATGAAACCAGCAACATCCCTATCGGAGAAAACGACTGCGAGGTGGGCTACTGGGTAGGAAAACCTTATTGGAACAAGGGAATCTGCACCGAAGCCTTGAAGCTGATGCTCAACTACTGCATCAACGAAAAGCATTTCGAAAACATCTGGGCAGATCATTTCACCGGAAATCCAGCTTCGGGAAGAGTTATGGAGAAATGCGGTTTCTCAGACACCGGAATGCTGAACAGATGCAGCCAGCTTGTGGGTGGCGACAAGGATATGGTGAAAGTGTTTAAGTACAAAGGATTAAAATAAATTAAAAGAATATGAAGCATCAAGTAAAAGTGACCGTAATAGACAAGAAAATCTATCCGGAACTACAGGAGAAGTATTGCGCCGACCCTAAAGCAGGAATGTGTCCATGCTACAATGTTGGCGATGAGTTTATCTTTGAGCGTGACGAAGAATAGTTGTTTTGGCATGACTCAGGACGCACCGACATATGATGTTTGGATAGGTGGCTCATGAGATTATGAACATAAGAACCTGCTATAACAGGACAATCCTTTCAGCAAGGCAAAGTATAAGCATTAGTAAAGAGCGACCTGAAGGCCGCTCTTTACTAAAAAAATCATTTAAATATCACATAAATATTGTATTCAACAAATCTTTATATTTGGAAATCCATTGTTCTGCCTTATAATCATAAAAATGATGATCGGCATTAATGGCGAAAGGAACTCCATGTTTATCAAGCTGCTGGGTCATGAATGATGCAAATTCAGTCTGTTCCTTTACACTATAATTATCGTCTTTGTTATAAGCGCCGGGCATCCAAGCCCCAACCCAGGTGTAAATACCAGTTTTCTTTTGCCAATCAACTGCCACCTTGATGCTTTTCTTAATCTTTTGCTTTTCCTCTGCCGTGCCAGTAGTCCAGCGTTTTTTGTCGTTTGACTTGCTGGGACCAGCAGCATAGAAATGCCATTCAGCCATCAGATAACCATTTCCCATCGAAGGAATCTTCAAATCTTTAAGACCTTCTGGATGAGACAGTTTCGGAGGTACTATAAAGACGATTCGCTTAGGATTAGTCTTGCGAATAGCCGTAACACAATCCTCATAAAGGGAGTTGAGTTCCTCCACATCTTTTTTTACTTGATCCGAAGGCTCTACAATCAGATTAAACGAAACCAATGGTGAGAGATTCTTACATCTTTCAGCCATTATCTTCCACCACTTTACAACTTTCTCATGCTCCCCAGTATTCGGATTCTCCTTGTAAGGCTTTGCAGAGAAGGCTATAATCGGAATCAGGTCATTCTGCATGCAGGTATTTATCTGCGAAAACAGTCTCTTGAAATCCTCATCAGTAAAATGATAATGATGCAAACGGAATCTTACATGCTTGATACCTTGCTGTGCAAATCTCTTAACTGCCGTCTCCGAATAGGCACCATATTTATTTTTCTCACTTCTTCCCCACCAATCAACATCGATTCCCTTCTTCAGCATCTGCTGATAATCGCGTGGGGCGATGGCAGAAGGTTGGGCGTTAACGATAAATGCTGTTAAAGTCAGCATCAGACTTATAAATAATCTTCTCATAATTCCATTATTTTATTTTACATTAATGTCGTACTCACAATATTTAGACCTTCAAAAGATACTGAAGTAAAAAATAAAGCTGTATTTTGGATAAATTTAAAGAACAAGATGTTAAATCAAGTTCACCCTGCAAACAAAATCCATCCATATAATCACTTTTCTGAATATTTTTTGTATTTTTGCAGGTATATTGCGCTAATATGGAGGTTGAGCATGGCTTATCCTCCAGGATAAAAATAATCAAATTAATTAGGATAAAATGAGAAAGGAATCAAGAGCAATGGATAGTCAATGGGCATTGGAAGTAATGCACAAGGCTCCATACATGACTGTTAGTTTCATTGACGAAGACGGCAAACCTTACGGTTTACCTCTTTCGCTCGCATCAGATGATGATGTGAACTGGTATTTTCATGGTGCCCTGGAAGGCAAGAAACTGGAGGCAATCAAGGCTCATCCCGAGGTCTGCCTTTCAGCCGTAACCCGTTGTACGCCTACGGTTGGTCCGAAGGACGGCAGTTTCACCCTGCAATTCAAATCTACCATCGCATTCGGCAAGGCAGAAATCGTGACCGAGGATGCAGAGAAGATTCATGGTCTCCGACTGATCAGTGAACGTTTCCTTCCTCAGCACATGGACGCTTTCGACCCGAGCATTGCCCGTTCCCTATCACGCACGGCTGTTGTCCGCATCACGCTTACTGACCCGCCAACCGGCAAACGCAAGCAGTATGATAAAGAGGGCGTGGAAATGAAATATGGCAGAATGGAATAAACTCCGAAAAAGGTAATATCTTCCGAAAAACAGGTATAAGAACATTAAGGAAATCTGCATACCTTTGCACCAGATTTAAAATATAAGATAAATATTAAGATAGAATGAAGAAAATAATCGTAATTTCTACCAGTCTGCGTACTGGTTCAAACAGCGACATGCTCGCTGATCAGTTTATCGAAGGTGCTGAGGCTGCAGGTCATGAAGTGGAAAAGATTTATCCTGAGTGCCATCTTGCCGGCACTCTGTTCTGCGGTGGTGTTGTCGCTCCACGTACCATTGAGGGCAACAAGAAATTGCAGGAAGCATACGAGTTAGGTAAATCAGTCAAGGGATAGAGACTCAACTTTTGATTCTTATGAAAAAAAATTGCAATATTTATTATATTAACAACTATTTCACTCAATATAATGGCACAACAGAAAATAGTACAGACAGCAGGGCGCACCCAACTGGGTGAGTTTGCCCCAGAGTTCGCCCACCTCAACGACGACATCCTCTTCGGAGAAGTATGGAGCCGCAATGACCTGCTTTCATTGCGCGACCGCAGTTTGGTAACAATCACTTCGCTTATCAGCCAAGGAATCACCGACAATTCGCTGAAATATCACTTGCAGTCGGCAAAGAACAACGGAATTACCCGCACGGAAGCAGCAGAAATCATCACCCACATCGCCTTCTACGCCGGTTGGCCTAAAGCCTGGGCTGCATTCAATCTGGCAAAGGAGGTATGGAACGAGGACGTGAAAGGTGAAGATGCCAAGGCTGCTTTCCAGCGCGAGATGATCTTCCCTATTGGCGAACCGAACACCGCTTACGCCAAATACTTCAAGGGCAACAGTTATCTTGCGAAAATATCTGATAGTCAGATTCCTTTCTTCAATGTTACCTTTGAGCCTGGTTGCCGTAACAACTGGCACACGCACCACGCCACAAAGGGCGGCGGGCAAATGCTGGTAGGTGTAGCCGGACGCGGCTGGTATCAGGAAGAAGGCAAGCCTGCACAGGAGATTCTCCCAGGCACAGTCATCCATATTCCTGCCAACGTGAAGCATTGGCATGGTGCTGCAAAAGACAGCTGGTTTGCCCACCTCGCCTTTGAAATACCTGGCGAGAACACCTCAAACGAGTGGCAGGAGGCTGTGAGCGATGAGGAGTATAACAAGATTAAATAACATTAATTCAAGTTTTGCAAGTGATTATGAAGGATTTTTTCTTTAATACCATACAGGAGTTCAATGACTACATAGGGGTGAAAACACTTCATCCTCTGGTGAGCATTGCGCGTGTAGAGAACACCTCTCCTATTCAAGAGGCTGTGCATCACTACGGACTTTACGCCCTCTTCCTGAAGGAAAATAAGGGGTGCAAATTGTCATACGGCAGAACAGAATATGATTTTGACGAGATGACCGTAACCTCGTTTGCTCCAGGACAATCGATTAAAGTAGAACCCATTCCAGGAGTTCCGCTTGCCAAATATACGGTATTGGCTTTCCATCCCGACCTGCTCAACCGCACGCAGCTTGGCAAGAACATCTCCCGATACGAGTTCTTCGACTATACAAGCAACGAAGCACTACATCTATCCGCAGCCGAGGTAAATATCTTCCGTGACGTGCTCTCAATGATTAGTCAGGAACTCGAGCATCCTATAGACAGGCATTCGCGTGAACTCATCGTTTCCAACATCGAGTTGCTGCTGAACTACTGTCTGCGCTTCTACGACCGCCAGTTCATCACACGCGAGGAGATCAACCACTCGGTGGTAAAGAAATTCATCTCTCTGCTCGATGAATACATTGCCCGGAAAGCGGAGCGCGAAGGATTGCCTACCGTAGCCTACTTTGCTGACAAATGCTGCTATTCAACCAAATATTTCGGTGAATTGGTCAAGACGGAGACTGGCAGAACTGCCAAGAGTATGATCAACGACCGGCTGCTTTCAGCTGCCCGCCAACTGCTTGTTGATGAAACCTTAACCATCACGCAAGTCAGTCAGCATCTCGGTTTTGAGTATCCTCAGCACTTCGTCCGCTTTTTCAAGGCGCAGACGGGCAAGACACCAAGCGAATATCGCAAAACTGCGTAAATATGTAGATATGTAGATATAATGATGCATCTATAGAACAACTATTATTTCGATTATCTGATTATCTGATAGAAACGAAATATAGGTAGTTTCTTCCGAAGACAAGGTATAAGCCCTTTAGAAGAATGTGCGTATCTTTGCACCAGTTTTTAATTATCAAACAAAAAAAGGTTTAATATGAAAAGATTGGTTTTATACATTTACACAATGTTCGTGGCGCTAACGGCTATGGCCTGCCCAAGCAATGATGAGGTTAAATTAGTACAGGATTGGGACAAGACTTTTCCTAAAAGCGAGAAGGTAAATCATAAGAAAGTAACATTCAAGACCCAATACGGCTTTACTCTTGCAGCAGATCTCTATATTCCAAAGAACGCAGAAGGAAAGTTGCCTGCCATTGCCGTGAGCGGTCCTTTCGGAGCAGTGAAGGAGCAATGTTCAGGTCTCTATGCACAGACCATGGCAGAGCGTGGATTCATCACCATCGCTTTCGACCCTTCGTTTACAGGCGAATCCACAGGAGAACCTCGCCGTACGGCTTCTCCCGAAATCAATACGGAAGACTTTCTGGCTGCTGTAGATTACCTCAGTATGCGAGATGACGTAGATGCAGGGCGTATCGCCATCATTGGCATTTGCGGTTGGGGTGGAATCGCTCTGAATGCGGCAGCACAAGATCCTCGCATCAAGGCTACTGCAGCAATAACCATGTATGACTTGAGTCGTGGAAGCGGAAATGGTTACTTTGATGCAAATGACAGCGAAGAAAGCCGATATTCAGCACGAAAGGCATGGGCAGAGGCTCGCACAGCCGACCTCAAGAACAAGACGTTCACCATGGCTGGCGGCGTGGTTGACCCATTACCGAAGGATGCTCCGCAGTTTGTAAAAGACTATCATGCCTATTACAAAACGCCACGTGGCTATCATAAGCGTTCGGGCAACTCAAACGACGGTTGGCGCACCACCGGTTGCCAGGCTTACGCCAACACCCGTTTCCTCTATTACATCAACGAAATCCGTTCGGCAGTACTCATTGTGCATGGAGAGAAAGCACATTCCCGTTACTTCGGAGAAAGTGCCTTCAGATATATGATGGATGGAAAGGCGGAAGGCTACGACTTCGTACGAAAGCCGAATCCCGTGCCAGAGAACAAACAACTTCTCATCGTTCCAGAAGCCTCTCATTGCGATCTTTACGATGGTGGCGGAAAAGGAATGATTCCTTGGGATAAAATCGAAAAGTTCCTGAAGAAAAATTTAAAATAAAATGAACGAAGAAGATACTCTTCTATAGATTCTATCGGTTCTATCGATTCGTATGAAAACATTGCAACATTCATAGTATTAACGACTATTTCACTCAACATAATGGCACAACAGAAAATAGTACAGACAGCAGGGCGCACCCAACTGGGTGAGTTTGCACCAGAAATTTAAACGTAACTATTATGAGAAAAAGAATATGCAAGTATTTTTTGATGCTGATGGCACTCTTGCCACTGACATCGTGTTCACAAAACAAAATGAATAAAACACAAGAAAGTATGAAAAAAGGGAAAACGTTGGTAGTGTATTTCTCTAAAGCAGGAGAGAATTATGCCGTAGGAAACATCAAAAAAGGTAACACCCGTATCATTGCCGAGATGATTGCTGAAGAGACTGATGGTACACTCTTCCAAATAGAGCCTGTTAAGGATTATCCGAAGGACTATACCAAATGTACAGAAGTGGCGCAGCAGGAGTTGGACTCCAACGCTCGTCCAGCCGTCAAGGGAGACATTGATGTAGAGAACTTCGATGTGGTTTATATCGGCTATCCTATCTGGTGGAATGACATGCCTATGCCTGTTTATACTTTCATAGAAAAGCATAGTTGGCAGGGCAAGACCGTAATTCCATTCAGTACCCATGAGGGTAGCGGACTAGGTAGCACTGAAAGTAGCCTTAAGAAGGCTTGTGAAGATGCCACTGTGCTGAAAGGCTTGGCTGTGCGTGGCACCATTGCGCAGAACTCTCAGGAACAAGCACGAAAGGCTGTTGAGAACTGGTTGGCAGGTCTTTCTGAATAAGTATAAATGTAAAAAACGGGAGAAAATGACAAAAGACGTAATGATATTGGTCGGAGCTGGCCAGATAGGTATGGCTATAGCTCGCCGAATGGGATATGGCATGAAAATAGTCATTGGCGACAAGAACAAGACTAATGCCGAAGCAATAGCCAAGACGATGAATGAGGCTGGATTTGATGCCGTGCCAGTGGAGATGGATTTGTCCTCACGTTCTTCTATCTTGGCTTTGATAGCCGAAGCACAGAAGTATGGCGAAATTTCTATGTTGGTAAATGCAGCTGGCGTGTCGCCAAGTCAGGCTTCTATAGAGACTATTCTGAAAGTGGACCTCTATGGAACCGCAGTATTGCTTGAGGAAGTGTGCAAGGTCATCAAGCCTGGTGGCGTAGGCGTAACCATATCCAGCCAGTCTGGTCATCGTATGCCAGCCCTCACACCAGAGGAAGATGAGCAACTTGCCACTACTCCAACAGAGCAACTTCTGTCGCTTGACATCCTTCAGCCCCAGAACATCCGAGACACCTTGCATGCCTATCAGATGGCGAAACGATGCAATGTGAAGCGTGTGATGGCAGAGGCTGTGAAATGGGGTGAGCGTGGAGCCAGAGTCAACTCTATCTCTCCAGGCATTATTGTAACTCCATTGGCTCTTGATGAGTTTAATGGTCCGCGTGGCGACTTCTACAAGAATATGTTTGCCAAATGTCCGGCAGGTCGTCCTGGCACGGCGGATGAGGTGGCCAATGTGGCTGAACTCTTGATGTCGTCAAAGGGAGCATTTATCACAGGATCCGACTTCTTGATTGATGGTGGAGCCACCGCATCATATTTCTATGGACCGCTGAAGCCTGCAAAATAAATGAATTAAATTAAGAACAAAAAAGAAAGAAGGTAACTTCCTGAACACTCGTTCTCATGGTATTGAAGACGCGTAAAGAAAAATAAATTTCAACTTTTTAAACTTTAAACAAAATGAAAAAGTTAATCGTTGCTGCAATGATGGTACTAGGTACCACATCAGCATTCGCAGGAGACAGCGATGCCCTCAAGGAAGTGCTGAAGGCTAAGACTGAGGCTGAGGCTTTGGTTAAGCAGAATTTGGGTCAGTTGGCTAACGATGCAGAGAAGGCAAAGGCTTACAACAAGCTTGTTGATCTCAGCATGAAGGCATTCAACGACCAGCAGAGTATCCAGCAGACCAACCAGATCATGAAGAAGAATGATCCAGTGGATGAGAATGCTATGAATGAGGGTGCTTACAATGCATTGATGAATGCTATTGAGTGCTATAAGTACGATCAGCTTCCTAATGCTAAGGGTAAGGTTGCTCCAGATATGAATAATAGAATAGATGATCGCATCATGCTCAAAGATCTCGTTGATCGTTATGCAACAGAGAGTGACAAAAACAACCAGGATTATTATGTCAACATTTTCCGCTCCGATGTGAAGTTGAAAGTGTATTTTGGCGACAAACTTGGCTTGGACATCTCGTCTGTGGATGATATGATAGCGCAATACAAGGCTTTTGGAGCAGCCAAGGCTTCGTTTCATCAGAATGGTCAACAGGTAGTGGATTTCGTGGACGATACACATGCCACAGGTATCTGCTATGCCATTGCTACTCTTGTCAATGAAGAGGAAGGCAAGGACAAGTTGACATTCCATGCCGTCCGTTATTACGATAAGTATGAGAAGATTGATGGCAGATGGTGGATTACAGAACGTGAACAACATTTTGTTTATTCCGCAGTTCCACCTTTGATGTAATGCTTTTTAAGTCCTTTAAACTGTTTGGGCTGTTGGTAATTCTGCAGTTTGCTGTGATATTGGCAGCCCGAACTTCCTCTTCTGCCAAACCGATAGATATGGATAATGAAAAAACAAACATCGCCAGATGTTACTCTGGCTTGACATGAAACTGGTGAAGAAGAATGGGCGTTGGATGTTTGCCGAAGCAAGAGCAAGTACTTATTAAATGTCACATAAATATAGTATTCAACAAATCTTTATATTTGGGAATCCATTGTTCTGCCTTATAATCATAAAAATGATGATCAGCAACAATGGCGAAGGGAACTCCATATTTATCAAGCTGCTGGGTCATGAATGACGCAAATCCTGTCTGTTCCTTTACACTATAATTATCGCCTTTGTTGTAATTGCCAGGCATCCAAGCCCCAACCCAGGTGTAAATACCAGTTTCCTTTTGCCAATCAACTGCCACCTTGATGCTTTTCTTTATCTTTTGCTTTTCCTCTTCAGTACCTGTAGTTTCCTTTATTTTTAATTTAATTATTACATTATTACATTTTACATTATTTGTCGTACTCACAATATTTAGACCTTCAAAAGATACTGAAGTAAAAAATAAAACTGTATTTTGGATTAATTTAACGAACAAGATGTTAAATGTACTCATGCCCATAGGGGTGCTGAGTAGTTACGTCATTAACAGCCAATTAAAACGAAAGTTAAAACGGATAAATCTTGTAAAACTAATCATCTTTTACCACTTATGTTCATACCTTTGCACCCAAATTTATAATTAAAAAAGGGATATTTTATGTTCAAATAAGGATAACTCCTTCATTTAAAAAGGATAAATCCTAATTTAAAAAGGATAATAATTTAATTTAATAAGAGAAGTTATATGAGAGAAAATTCGGAAAGTTCAGTAGCCTGCCATCATCGAGTAGGCTTCCTGGGATTGCTCATCACTCTGGGCATTGTGTTTGGAGATATAGGTACATCCCCACTCTACGTGATGAAAGCCATCCTGCACACGGGTGAAGCCATCAACGAGAGCACCATCCTGGGTGCATTGTCGTGCATCATCTGGACACTCACCCTGCAGACCACCATCAAATACGTGTGTGTGGCGCTGCGTGCCGACAACAATGGCGAAGGAGGCATTCTCGCCCTCTACGCCC